>Ga0180221_1000051_pt1 | contig 231107 bp, 215 predicted proteins | sample eDN5th37CKraftMG_FD_151339 | JGI IMG/M metagenome (GOLD analysis project Ga0180221, IMG submission 151339) | Enriched Miracle-Growth compost microbial communities from Emeryville, California, USA - eDNA 5th pass 37_C Kraft MG (version 2) (version 2) ... | reverse complement strand
GCAAAACCTCAACCTGCCGAAGCTTCGTGACGATCTCGTCGGGCTTGTGTCGCTTGTTTGCCATTGTGGTCCTCCTTCATGGTCAAAACCATACTTCAAGGTGGACCCGTTCAATGGGGGTGGATCATTCGGACTAAATTAAACCATGCGGGGAAAGAGTATGGATAGCGATATTGCGCGCGCGATCACGAGCCTGCCGGCGTCAATCGTCAAGGAACTTGCGAGCGTGGTCGGCGGCCGCATCTCGGTTGCGCCGTCCGATCTCTACGTGCGTGGCAAGGGAGAGTGCTATCATCCCTCCTTTCCGCCCGACATCATCTGCTTTCCCCAGACCACGGAGGAGGTTTCCGCCGTTGTGAAATTGGCCCGGCGTGAAAGCATTCCGGTCGTACCGTTCGGGGCGGGAACCTCCCTTGAAGGCCATACGGCGGCCCTTCGCGGCGGCATCTGCATCGATCTCAGCCGCATGGATCGGATCATTGAGGTCCGGCCTGAGGATATGGACGTCACTGTCGGGGCCGGCGTGACGCGCAAGCAATTAAACAGTTATATCCGCGATACGGGCCTGTTCTTTCCCGTGGATCCCGGTGCCGACGCAACGATCGGCGGCATGGCGGCCACCCGGGCGTCCGGCACCAACGCGGTGCGCTATGGCACAATGCGGGAGAATGTGCTGGCGCTTACCGTGGTCTTGGCTGATGGCTCCATCGTCAAGACCGCCAATCGTGCCCGCAAATCGTCGGCGGGCTATGATCTCACCCGGCTTTTCATAGGATCGGAGGGAACGCTCGGGATTATCACCGAGGTCACGCTCAAGCTCCACGGGATACCCGAGGCGATCATCTCCGCAGTCTGCAGTTTTCCCGATGCCGCGGCGGCTGTGAGTACGGCGATCGAGGTGATCCAGAGTGGCGTTCAGGTCGCCCGTGTGGAATTTGTCGATCAGGTCGGCATGGTGGCAGTCAATCGCTTTGCCGACCTCGATTATCCGGTAACGCCGGCGCTGTTCTTCGAGTTTCATGGTTCCTGGACTGGCGTCGAGGAACAGGCGAACAGGGTAGGGGAGATCGCGACCGTCAATGGCGGATCGGCCTTTGCCTGGGCGTCTTCGCCAGAGGAGCGCAGCAAGCTCTGGCAGGCGCGGCATGATTTCCATTACGCTATCATGGCATTGCGTCCGGGGGCGAAGATCTGGGGCACCGATGTCTGCGTGCCGATCTCCAGGCTGGCTGATTGTATCGAGTTTGCTCGTGCGGACGCGGCGGGCGCTCCGTTCCCGGTGAGCGCACTTGGGCATGTCGGCGACGGCAATTTCCATATGAGCTATGTAATCGATCCCGACAATCCCACCGAGCGGGGCCATGCGGAAGAATTGGCGTCGCGCCTGGGCTTTCATGCTCTCTCGCTCGGCGGCACCTGCACCGGCGAACACGGGGTGGGCTATGGCAAGACTAAATTTATGATGGCTGAATACGGGGCGCCGGCCATTGCGTTGATGCGGCTTATTAAGTCTTCGATCGATCCGGACGGGCTGTTCAATCCGGGAAAGATTCTGCCCGGGGAGTGAGCGGAAATGCCAAGTGGAGCACCGTCTGTATGCTCTGCCGCTGAGGAGATTCCGAGAATGCATGCTACAGTGCACGTAACGTTTTCCCGCGCGGTCTCCAAGCCGTCATAGAGGGCGCCTGCGTTGTTGAATCAGCGCGATGACGCTCAATTTTTGGGATGGCGACCAGGCGCCAGGGCAACGACTTTGAAATGCATGATGCCGCCGCCCAGGCCGCGGATTGCAGGAAACTTCAGTTTGCCGGGGCCGACGGGCCGTTCGAAAGGCTCGGCGCCGAGCGCCTGGCGCGCGCCACGGTGGCTGCGGCGTCCTCGACCTTCAGGTCGATGTCGCAGACGCTGGTGTCACGCACAAGTTAGGAGGAATGGGCAAATCCCTCCCGCTCGGTATTGAAGACGAGCTTGATATCACCCTGCTGCCACAGCGCTACGTCCTTGGAAATATGCCGCCCTGTCCGTTTGAATCCCAAGGTATGCAGCATGCGCCGAGCTCTTCGGCGTCTTTCTCATCCGCCGCGAATTCAACGAATTCGACACCTGACACGGCCACGCGGTCGGTATCTCGGGCACATGGAAGCTGGAGGCTGGTACGGCGCGGCGCACATGATCGGCCAGATAGAGGAGCGAACGATAGCCAGCGATGGAAATCGCCTTTGGCGATCCGCCCCTGAACTGATCGTTGAAGATTTGCGTGCGGGGAAAATCACCAAGAACCAGAAGCCGCGCCAGCATGACTGTCGCCAAGGGACAGGTCACCCTGCTTGCCCAAGCGAACGGCGAGCGTCTGCAGCATGAAGATCAGCAACCAGTTGTCCTCCGCACTGCTCGATCAGCAGTCGGCAGCGGTCGCCCATTGGCTTATATCAATCAAACTTTAATCTCTCGAAGATGTCCGGATGAAACTCATACTGCCAGGCTGTTCCTCTTCCTGCCGAGTTCTTCACAATCGTCTCCTGCAGAATGCCGCGCGCAACGAGTGGATCAATCGATTCCTTTACGGTGTTGCGGGTCATTCCCGTTATTTTCTTGATGGTTGCAAGGGTTAGCTTCTCGCCCCTCTGGTGCATCATATAGAGCACCGTCATCATGCCGATCTGCTTCAGCCGTGACTGTGGCGTCTCTCCCTCGATCGGTTTGTCGAAAACTTCCTGCAAGGAGAGTGCCGAAAACCGTTGCTCCTGCATTTCCGGTTTGAGTGCGCTTGCCATCGATCAAACTATCAGATATTTGATAGTATAACGAGTCGCATTCTCTCGGGTGGATCCACCACGAGGTACTTTAGGCTTGTAAAGGTGGGCGATCATGAAAAACTCTCTCGTCAACGCATTTGTCACTGCAGTCAGTCTAGCGCCATTCTCTCTCGTTTTCGATAGTAACGCGAGAGCCGATGAGTGGGGTTGCCAGGTTATCCTATGCCTTTCCAACCCTGGCGGAGCGACGCAATACGCTGAATGCCGTCCACCCATCCACAAGCTGTGGGACTGGCTTGCAAAGGGTAGGTCGTTTCCAACCTGCAGCGGCACCGGCTTTCATAGCTCGCGGCCCGGCTACGAGCCCTATTACTGCAATGCCGGCTACCGCCTGGTCGGCTCTTTCGGCCCACGCGGCCGAGATGTCACCTGCATCTCGACAACGCTGAAGTCGGTGAGCAGACGCTTCTGCTCTTTCGGGCGCGATGACGAGGGAGATAACCGTGGCTCCGTCTTGTCAGCGCGATGGCAACGGGAGGGCGGGCGGTTCCAATGCATGGCACAGGTCGCCGCTCAGCCAAACGTGCGCCAGCAGCCGCACTATATTGATGTGACGATCGACGGCGTCGGCAAGCAAAGGGTCTGGTACTGACCCATGGATGTTGCGTTTGTCGATCTGGCGCGGATCTGCGCCCCCATCGTCGCGGCCGAAACACTTGCCGGCGTCGTCAGCCTGGAAAGTGGGTTCCAACCCTTCGCGATCCGGATCAACAGCGGTCCGCCGCTGTTGAAACAACCGTCAACCAGGGCGGAAGCGATCGAAATCGCCACGTCGCGAGCAATCAAACGCAACGATATCCAGCTTGGCCTCGGCGGGATCGGCATGGAGGAGCTCCGAAAGCTGAAGCTGTCGATCTCCGACGCATTCGATCCGTGCCTTAATCTGCAAGCCACCGCCACCCTGCTCGATGGCTACTATCGACTAGCAGTGAAGGCTGGCGCCGATCCGAAACGCGCCGAGCAGGTGATGCTGCAGTCCTGGTACGGACGGGACGATCCCTCCGTCGGCGCGATGGTCCATTACGACGAGCAGGTCCGCGAGGAAATGAGGCGGCTCGGCCAGACGCTTGCGGTTCTCACGATCAGCGATGGCGGACAGGGGAGGGGAATCGACGAAGCGCCTCCGACCGGTATGGCTGTCAATGCCAGCAAGGACGAATTCCAGGCGGAAGCCGCGTCGATGCCGTCCTGGGACGTTTTTGGTTCGCGACGGAAATCTTCCGTCCTTGTGTTTCAGAACAGCCAAATGGAGCAGAGCGAATGATTTTGAGTTCCCGTATCCGCCCAATCGCCGCTTGCGGTTCAATGGCCCTCGCTATTGTGGTCATCCTGGCCGAGCCGGCTTTCGCGCAGGCCGCTGGCATCGAAACCGTATTGCAGAACATCGTCGATATGCTGACCGGCAACATCGCTAAATTGCTGGCCGTCATCGCCGTGATCGTGATCTGCATCGCCTGGATGTTTGGTTACATGGACCTCCGCCGAGCAGGATTCTGGATTATCGGTATCGGAGGGATCTTCGGCGCTACCGAACTCGTGAACACCATCGTCGGGGGCTGACCAGATGGCGATGGCGCGCCCGACACCCGAGGAAGACATGCTGTTCATCGCCTGCACCCGGCCGGCGATGATCGCCGGCGTGACGATGGAAGCCATGGGGTTGAACATCATGCTTACGACGATCCTCTACATCGTCGCCGGGTCGATCGCTTACCTGGCTGTCGGAGTGGTCTTTCATCTCGTCTTTCGCGCGCTCGTGAAGCACGACCACAATATATTCCGCATCCTGCTGGCCTGGGTGGAAACACGCGGCCGCTCACGCAACAGCTTCTATTGGGGCGGGGCGACGCTTTCGCCGTTGAGACTCACTCGACGCTTTGACGAAAGGGACCTTGGATTTGCTTAAGCGTGCAACCCTCAGGTCCCGCGAGCTCGGCCCGGAGACCTTCATCCCCTATATCCGTCATGTCGATGAATCGACAATCGCGCTCGATTCCCGCGCACTGATGGTGATGATCGCGCTTGAGGGGGTCTCGTTCGAGACCGCCGACGTTCTCAGCCTGAACGCCCTTCATCGCGACCTCAATACGCTCTACCGGAACATCGCGGACGAGCGGCTCGCCTTGTGGACCCATCTCATTCGTCGCCGGGACAGCGACTATCCCGAGGGAACCTTCACGACCGCATTTTCGGCTGCGCTCAACAATAAGTACCGCGAGCGCATGGTGGGCGAGGACCTGTTCCGCAACGATCTCTATCTGACGGTCCTCTGGTCGCCGAACCGCGATCCGGCCGACAAGGCCGCGAAGCTTCTGTCGCGGCTGCGAAGGGCGCATCAGGCGGGCGTCGAACTGGACGAGGAGGCTCTCAAGCAGCTTCGGGATAAAGTTATGGACGCCACCGCTGCCCTGAAGCGCTTCGGGCCGCGCGTACTATCCCTCTACGAGCACGATGGCCTTGTGTTCTCGGAGCCGAGCGAGGTGCTGCATCAGCTCGTCGGCGGCCGGCGAGAGCCAATTCCACTCACCCAGGGGCGCATCGCCTCGGTGATCTACTCGGATCGTGTCATCGTCGGCCGGGAGACCATTGAAATCCGGCACGAGGCGACAAGCCGCTTTGCTGGCATGCTGAGCTTCAAGGAATATCCTGCCCGCACCAGGACCGGCATGCTCGATAATGTGCTCACCAGTCCATTCGAACTCATCCTGTCACAATCCTTCTCTTTCATCTCCAAGGTCGATGCACGCACCATCATGGGCCGCAAGCAGAACCAGATGGTCAGCAGTGGCGATAAGGCGGCCTCGCAGATCGAGGAACTCGACGATGCCATGGATGATCTGGAGTCCAACCGTTTTGTTTTAGGTGAGCATCACCTGACGCTCTCGGTTTTTGGCCCCACAGTGAAAGAGCTGACTGACAATCTCGCCAAGGCACGCGCCAGCTTGACCAGCGGCGGCGCCGTCGTCGCGCGCGAGGATCTCGGGCTTGAGGCCGCGTGGTGGGCACAGTTGCCCGGCAACTTTCGCTACCGCGCCCGGTCTGGAGCTATCACGTCGCGAAACTTCGCTGCGCTGTCACCCTTCCACTCCTTTCCGATCGGCCAGAAAGACGGCAACGAATGGGGCCCCGCTGTCGCTCTCCTCAAGACCACGTCTGGTTCGCCCTACTACTTTAATTTCCATTACGGCGATCTCGGCAACACCTTTGTCTGCGGGCCGTCCGGCACCGGAAAGACAGTGTTGCTCAACTTCATGCTGTCGCAACTCGAAAAGCATGATCCGCACGTGGTGTTTTTCGACAAGGACAGGGGCGCCGATCTTTACGTGCGCGCCGCCGGCGGCAGCTATCTGCCCCTCAAGAACGGCATCCCAACCGGCTGCGCACCCTTAACGGCCCTCGACCTGACGCCAGAGAACAAGGTTTTCTTGACGCAATGGATCGGCAAACTCGTCGGCTCATCGTCCCGGGAATTGACGGTAACCGAACTCCGCGACATCGCTTCCGCCGTTGACGGCCTCGCCGATCTTCCGGCGGAGCGCCGGACGATCGGCGCACTCAGGACTTTCCTCAACAACACCGATCCCGAAGGCATTGCGGCGAGGCTGCGGCGGTGGGAGAGGGGAGGACCGCTCGGCTGGGTCTTCGATAACGCCATCGAGGACATCGGCCTTGGTGAATTCGGCGTCGGCGGCAAGTTCATCGGCTACGACATGACCGACTTTCTCGACAACGAGGAAATTCGCACGCCCTTGATGGCTTACCTGTTTCATCGCGTCGAGCAACTGATCGACGGCCGCAGGATCATCATCGTCATCGACGAGTTCTGGAAAGCGCTCCAGGACGAAGGTTTTCGCGATCTCGCGCAGAACAAGCTCAAGACGATCCGCAAGCAGAACGGCCTCATGCTGTTTGCGACGCAAAGCCCGCGCGATGCGATCGTCTCGCCGATCGCGCACACGATCATCGAGCAATGCCCAACGCAGATCTTCTTGCCGAACGCGCGGGGCGACCGCGGTGACTACGTCGATGGCTTCAAGCTTACGGAGCGCGAATACGAGCTGATCGCAGGCGAGCTTTCCGTCGAGAGCCGACGGTTCGTCCTGAAGCAGGGCCACAGCAGCGTTATCGCCGAGCTGGACCTCAGCGGCTTCGACGACGAGCTCGCCATTCTCTCCGGCCGCACCACCAATGTCGAACTTGCCGATGCGATCCGCACCAAGGTCGGCGATGACGCCAAGGACTGGCTTCCAATCTTCCAGCAACGAAGGAGTGCGAACTGATGGTTTCTTATCGACTTCACGACGCAGCTCTCGCGACGGTGCTCGTCTTCTCCGCCGGCAGCGCGGCAGGGCAGGGGATCCCTGTGATAGACCAGACGGCGATTGCCAAACACGTCCAGACGATCGCTGAGCTGAAGTCGCAGCTCTATGCACTCAATCAGCAGATCGAGCAAGCGCAGCAGCTCCACGGCTCGCTCAACAAGCTGACCGACATGGCAGACGTCGCAAGCGTCCTGAACGATCCAGCAATCCGCAAGGCGTTACCGGCGGACTTCGATACCATTGAGGGGCTGTTGAAGGGCAATGGCACCGGCGTTTTCGCCGGCTCCGCCGCAAAATTCCTTGCAGGCAATTCGACCTATCAGACCAGTGCCGACGATTTTTATGCCATGGAGCTTGCCCGCATACAGAACAAGAATGCCGGGCAGATGAGCCTCGGACAGCAGATTTACGACGCAGCCACCAAGCGCATCGGTGGTATCGACCAGTTGCGCGAGAAGATTGCGACGGCGAACGACGCCAAGGACATTGCCGATCTGCAGGCGCGGCTCCAGGCAGAGACGGCTTTCCTTCAGACGGACGTGCTGCGTATCGAGGCCTTGCGCATGGTGCAGCAGGCGCAAGCCCAGGTCGACGAGCAACGCAAGGCCGAAGACTGGCGTCAGCGTATGGACATGATGAGGGAGGCACTGCAATGAAGGAAAGGTTCCTACTCTTCATGATTGTTGTCCTGTCCGCCTGCTCGCGGCAAACGGAGCGGACCTACACGGTCGATGAACTCACCGCCGATGAGGCGCCGCTTGCCGGCATTATTGCCGAATGCCGCAACAATCCAGGCGAACTTCGCGATACGCCAAACTGTCGGAACGCCGAAGCCACCGACGGCAAGTTGCGGTTCCAGCGCATGCGGCAATCGTTGGGAGGGTAAGCCCGTGTATGAGGTGTTTAGCTTTGTTGATGAACAGTTCAAGGCGCCGCTGGAAAACTTCATTTCCGAGGGAACCTCGAACGTGTCCGAATGGATTTCGGGCCCTCTGACCGCTGCTATCACCCTCTATATCGTCCTTTATGGCTATCTCGTTCTTCGCGGATCGGTCCAGGAGCCGATCCTTGATTTTGCTTACCGGGCGATCAAACTCGCGATCATCGTCATACTGGTGAAGAACGCCAGCGAATATCAGATCTATGTCACAAAAGTCTTCTTCGACGTCCTGCCGCGTGAGATTTCCCAGGCACTGAACACCGGCACGGCCCCGAGCGCTTCGACTTTCGACAGCCTGCTCGACAAGGGGCACGCGTCGGCGACCAACATCTGGTCTCGGGCATCGTGGCCGATCGATATCGTCACCGGTGTCGGAGGAATATTGGTCATTTTTGCAAGCTTTATCGTCGCGGCGATTGGCTACATTGTTTCCCTCTACGCCCGACTGGCGCTCGCCATCGTGCTTGCGATCGGCCCGATCTTCGTGGCGCTGGCCATGTTTCACTCCACACGGCGCTTCACAGAGGCATGGATCGGGCAACTTGTAAATTTTGTGATTCTTCAGGTTCTCGTCGTCGCCGTCGGCTCGCTGCTGATCACTTGTATCGACGCCACCTTCACGGCCATCGAGGGATATACCGATGTGCTGATGCGCCCGACTGCGCTGTGCGCCATCTGTCTCGCAGCTCTCTATGTCTTTTATCAGCTTCCCACTATCGCTTCGGCGCTCGCAGCGGGTGGCGCTTCGCTGACTTATGGGGCTGGCGCAACCCGAGATGCCCACGGGAGTTCGCTTGTCTGGGCCGCCTCACGCGGTTTCCGGGCCGCCGGGCGCGGGATTCGCGCGGTAGGGCAGACATTCACATCGAAAGGGGGGCGTTGATGATGCCCTTCGCACGAACAAAAAAAGTCATCCAGGAATGATCAGACCAATCCTGCTGCTATGCATGGCGACCATCTTAAGCGGCTGTGCGTCAATGACCTATTCACTCCCGAAATGCGACGGCTATTCGCGCCGCCCCCTTAACCGGGCCATTTGGCATTGGGACGACAATAGCGACTTCAAACAGAAGCATTCCGACACGAGTCCGGTAATCTTGCCGCGCGTGGCCTCCTATGTCGGGGCAAGGAGGGAGCCTCCGGCTTTCCCCCATCTCGACGTCGATGCATCCTATCGTTCGTGCAAGGGGTAGCGCGATGGTTTCGAGCGACGAACTGAAGACATACTTCCAAAAGGCGCGGCGCTTCGATCAGGATCGCATGAGCCAGGTCGAACGCTCGGCGCGTGTCGCCTGGTCGATCGCCATCGCGGCGGGTCTCCTTGCCGGCGCCTCGATCTTCGCCGTCGCCGGCCTCACGCCACTGAAGACAGTCGAGCCGTTTATCGTGCGTGTCGACAATTCGACTGGCATCGTCGACGTCGTCTCGGCGCTCACCTCGACGGCGGGAACCTACGACGAGGCAGTGACCAAATACTTCGCGGCAAAATATGTGCGCGCCCGCGAAGGCTACGTCTGGAGCGAGGTGGAAGAGAATTTCCGCACCGTCGCACTGCTGTCCACTCAAGCAGAGCAGGCCCGGTTCGGAATCTACTATCGCGGCAGCAATCCAGAATCGCCGCAGAACACCTACGGGCGCAGTGCCACGGTGCGCATCAGCATCGCCTCGATCTCGCTGATCAACCCGAACGTCATTTCCGTCCGCTACATGCGCGCGATCACCCGCGGCGAGGAAGTCCGGACAACCCATTGGGTTGCAACGCTCACCTTCGCGTATGTTAACGCGCCGATGTCGTCGACCGACCGGCTGGTGAACCCTCTCGGTTTTGCCGTTAGCGAATATCGGGCCGATCCGGAGGCGATCAACTGATGCGGATCGTTGCCATCTTCGCTTTCATTCTTGCCGGCCCAGCTACCACGGCGTACGCACTCGAGATTCCGCGCGGGGCATCTCAGGATAGTCGCATCCGATTTGTCGACTACCAGCCATACAACATCACCCGGATCATCGGCTCCCTGCGGTCGTCCGTGCAGGTTGAATTCGCAGCCGACGAGGAGATTGCCCATGTCGCTCTCGGCAACAGCGTTGCCTGGGAGGTCGCGCCAGCAGGGAACATCCTGTTTCTGAAGCCCCGGGAGAACCAGCCAGTCACCAATATCTCGGTCGTGACCACCCGCCGGTCCGGATCGACCCGCAGCTATCAGATGGAGCTTACCGTGCGTGATGGAACGGTGGAAGTCGGCCAGAACACCTACTTCTATGTCAAATACCGATATCCGGCGGACGAAATCGAACGGCGGCGGCGGGTCGCCGCCGCCCGCTCCCTTACCGCACAGGCAAAGGAAGCCGACAATGTGCTGGCGCTTCATGAAGCCTATGGGCCACGGAACTGGCGCTATTCGGCGCAGGGCTCCCAGGCGCTTGAGCCGCAAAGCGTCTACGACAACGGCAAGGCGACGACATTCGCCTTTGTTGGCAATCAGGAAATGCCGGCGATCTACATCGAGAACTCCGATGGCTCAGAGAGCCTGGTGCCGAAGTCCGTCCATGGCAATCTGGTGCTGGTCCATGCGATCAGCCGAAAGTTTATCCTGCGCCGGGGAGGGGATGTTCTCTGCGTCTTCAACGAGGCTTATGACCGGGTCGGCATCAACCCTGACACCAACACGACTTCACCGTCAGTCGAGCGCATCGTTCGCACCGACGGTAGCGGGGTGCAATAGGAGGCGGCCATGATCCAAGAAGACGAAAGCCGCATACCCGGCGAGCGCGCCGAGACCCTCACGGGCAGGCAGATCGACAACAATCCCGTCCTGAAGCGGGGTGCTGTCGCTGCGGCCGTCGTTGCCTTTGTCGCCTTCGCGCTCTGGTCCATGAGCGGCGAGAAAACGCCGGTGGACACCACTCGACCGGAGCGGGTGGTCATTCGGCAGACGACGAACTTCGAACCGGCCAAGGAAAAGGTCGAGCCCGTTCGGCCAGAGCCGGAAGTAAAGCTGCCGACACCGGTCGTGACCCAGGAGGTGCCGGAAGAGGATACGTTGCTCGATTCCGCCCGCCGCGCACCTGTCATGGCCTATGGTGGCGGGCAAAGGAACACGATATCTCGCCGAGACGACCAAGATCCCGCTACCTCGACCGAAAGCACTTTCCTGCCGATTGATGGCGGCATGATGGGTCAGAACAGTGCCAGCAACGACGAACAACGATTCAACGGTTTGCTTCGACCTACCCGACTTGAGGGCTCGCGCGCCGGCACACTCGGCAATCGGAATTACATTGTCGCGATGGGTACCTCGATACCCTGCGTGTTGGAAACGGCACTAGCGTCTGATCAACCCGGCTTCACAAGCTGTGTGATCAACCGGGATGTCCTCTCGGACAATGGTCGGGTCGTGCTGATGGAGAAAGGCACACAGGTTGTCGGCGAATACCGTGGCGGTTTGCAGCGCGGTCAGAAGCGGCTCTTTGTCCTATGGAACCGCGCGAAAACTCCCAAGGGCGTGGTCGTCACGCTGGCGTCACCCGTGACCGATGCGCTCGGCCGCGCAGGCGTAGATGGCTATGTTGACACCCATTGGTGGGAACGTTTCGGAAGTGCGCTTCTTCTCTCGATCGTCAGCGATGCCACGAACTATGCCAACAGTCGCCTGCAGGACAGGGGCGTCGACGCCCAGGACACGACGAGCGCAGGTCAGCAGGCAGCCGCGATCGCTGTCGAGCAGTCGGTCAATATTCCGCCAACGCTTAACAAGCACCAGGGTGAACTCGTCTCGATCTTCGTTGCGCGCGATCTTGATTTTTCTGGCGTCTACAGGCTGCGCGTAACCGAGCCGAGAAATCGCATTCTCGATCGGGCGGTGCTGGGTGACTTCAGCCCAAGATCGACATTGGTGACAAAGTAGGGGAGTGACATGACTGAGGGTCCCGATGCAGCAGTCGTCCGCGAGTTGCTCGCTCCGTTTGCGCCGTTCTTGAAGGACCTATCACTCTATGATGTGATCGTAAATCGGCCCGGGCAGGTACTGACAGAAGGTCCCGGTGGGTGGCGGACCCATGATCTGCCGGACCTTACCTTCGAAAAGCTAATGCGCCTTGCCCGGGCCGTGGCAAGTTTCTCCAATCAATCCATTGATGAAACGCGACCAATCCTGTCGGCGACATTACCAGGCGACGAACGGATCCAGATCGTCATTCCACCTGCAACCACCAGAAACACGGTCAGCATCACCATCCGAAAACCGTCCTCTGTCACATTTACGCTCGATGACCTGGAGGAGAGGGAGTTTTTCTCCGAGTCCCGGGCGGTCAACGAAGGCATCTCAACGCAGGATCAGGAGCTGGTAACATTATACCGAGCGGGCCGTTACAAAGATTTTCTGCGTCAAGCCGTCATTTCACGGAAAAACGTCATCATCTCGGGGGCAACCGGATCGGCGAAGACGACGCTCTCGAAAGCGCTGATCAAGCACATTCCGGAGCAGGAGCGGATAATTTCGATCGAGGACACACCCGAACTGGTCATTACGCAGCCCAACCATGTGCGCCTGTTCTATTCGAAAGGTGGACAGGGACTTTCAGGGGCTACCCCCAAAGAATTACTGGAGTCATGCCTCCGCATGCGGCCGGACCGCATTCTGCTGCAGGAGTTGCGTGATGGCACGGCCTTTTATTACGTCCGCAATGTTAATTCCGGTCACCCAGGCTCGATAACCACCGTTCACGCCGATTCAGCCGCACTGGCCTTCCAGCAGTTGACGCTGCTCGTGAAAGAATCTCAAGGGGGACGCAATCTGGATCGTGAAGACATTGATGGATTGTTGAGGGTCGCGATCGACGTGATTGTTCAATGCAAGAGGATGAACGGAAAGTTCCGGGCAACAGAAATCTACCTAAAGGATTGAAATCGTGGGTCTGCGGTTCGGTTATGCTCAAGAATTCTCAGCAGATTCAAATTCCGTCCCCGTATTGGATGAGCAATTTCCATGCCCCGCTAGCACTGCAATCGAACATCTTCAAATGGAGCAGGTTCTGCCCTTGGCAGGGTCGTAAATTTTCATCTTCGTATCGACCGTGTCGAACCTCCCGCTGACAGGCATGTCGTGGCGACTGAGACTGATGCTGAAGGCGAACAGCTTGTGGTGCCAGTTGCGCACCGCACTGATCAAAAAGCGATGAGCCTGTTTAAGCTCGCCTACGTCAGCATCCCTGTTATTTAATTATTAATCGGATTGTTTAATAGCGCCGCGCTGCCCTCACGGCCCAATGGCTGACAACCCGGAGAACTTCCGGCGTAGAAAATATAACCGCACCGCTAGAACAATGATCCGATCATGCTTCCAATCATTGGTAATTAAACTGGCGGGAGCTGAAAAGCACGGTTGAAAACCAGCGGATCAATCGTCACCCTTGCGTATGATGAACAACAGGCTCTCCATGCTCCTTAACATTGCGCAGGAAATGCTCGCTTTGGCAGATGACGTTCTCATTCCGCCGAACAGAAAGGGCTGACGCTTCGACGCAGCCCCTTCGCCTGGTAGCGATATATTTGGTTCGGGTTACGCCTCGACGCGCAGACGGTCACCGTCAGATGTGCTGGTTATCTCAGCGTCGCGTTCCCGCCGGTTGTGGCGGATCGACGACCAGAGCGAAATACCGATCAGGCTGGCGCCGCCAAGGCCGGTGATGACTTCCGGAATATGGATCAGCGTCTGGAAGTACATGACCACTGAAAGAACCAGGATGGCGTAGAATGCACCGTGTTCCAGATAACGGTACTGGCTGAGCGTACCCTTTTCCACCAGCATGATTGTCATCGAGCGCACATACATGGCGCCGATGCCGAGGCCGATCGCGATGATGAAGAGGTTCTGCGTCAGCGCGAAGGCGCCGATGACGCCGTCGAAGGAGAAGCTGGCATCAAGCACTTCCAGATAAAGGAAAGCACCGAAGCCGCCCTTGGCTGCCGCGCTCATCGTTTCCTGCGAGGCGTCGAGCAGCCCGCCGATGATCTCAACCATGAGAAAGGTCAACAGCCCGTAGATGCCCGCGTAAACGAAGGTGTGGGCTTCGGCCGGTTCGAGCAGCATCGAGAAGCCGAAGATGAGCGAAAGGACGAATGCGATCTCGATGCCCTTGATCGTCGCAAACCGCGTCATCCTGCTCTCCAGCCACTGGATCCAGTGCACATCCTTCTCGTGATCGAAGAAATAGGAGAGGCCCACCATCATCAGGAAGGTGCCGCCGAAGGCCGCGATCGGCAAATGCGCCTCATGCATGATGCGGGCATATTCCTCCGGCTCGGATGCAGCCAGGATGATCGCCTCGATCGGTCCGATCCCGGCGGCGATGACGACGATCAGCAGGGGAAAGACGATACGCATGCCGAAAACGGCAATGATGATGCCCCATGTCAGGAAGCGCTTCTGCCAGACAGGGGTCATGTCCTTCAACTTGTTGGCATTGACGATGGCATTGTCGAAGGACAGCGAAATCTCCAGCACCGCAAGCACGGCACAGACGAAGAAGACAGTCGCCATGCCGCCGAGCGTGCCGCTCGACTGCCACCCGAGCCAGGCGCCGAGCGCCAGGCCCACCGCCGTGACTATGAAAGGCCATTTGAAATAGTTGATCATCGGCCTGCCTCCATGGATTGGGAGGCGTTGGTTTCGATGGATGGTTCCGCAGGAAAAATGCACACGACCGGAAGGCCGCATGCGTGAGGCATGAAATCAGGTTTCATGATTTGATCAATCCGCCGGCTTGATTTGCTGGCGGTACCGACATCACGAGAGCGCCGTAAACTCTCGCCAGAGGGGCCCGGCACCAATGTTCGTCCCGCATTTCGATGTCTGGAAGGCGGGTGCATCCTTTAATTAGCAATGTCATACGGAACGTCAAGAGACACGCTAGGAAAGGTTCTGGGAAATGGTGGCGTGGGGGCGGCAGGAATTGCGTATGACGAGCCGCCCCTGCAGGACGAGACGGCGCGGAAAATCGGCATTCTTTCCGGCCAGCCGATCGAGCAGAAGTCTCGCCGCCTGCTCGCCGATCGCCTGCACGGGCTGAGCGACGGTCGTCAGCTGCGGACGAAACACATCCGCCCAGGGAAAATCGTCGAAGCAGGCGACGGAGATGTCATCGGGACAGGATATACCGAAATCGCGGATCGCCTTCATGACCCCGATGACCATCAGATTGTTGGCGGAAAACAGCGCCGTCGGACGGTCCGGCATGCGCAATAGTTCCATCGTCGCCTTATAGGCATCGGCCTCGCGGAAATTGCCGAGCCGGACGAGGTCCCCCTCGAAGGGAATGCCGGCAGCGGCGACCGCACCGCGATAGCCGGCGAGCCTGTCCCGCCCGGTGGATGCATCGAGCGGCCCGGAGATATAGCCGATGCGCCGATGGCCGAGATGGGTGAGATAGCTCACCGCATCGAAAACGGCGCGCTCATTGTCGAGAATGACCGCATCGGTATCTACGCCGTCGCAAATGCGGTCGATCAGCACGACGGGTACGCCTGCGCCATCCAGGATGCGCTTCAGATTGGCATCGTCGCCGGCGGGCGCAATGATGAGGCCGTCGACCATGCGATCGAGCAGCAGACGGATATGATCATCCTGCGTGTCCGCATCCTCGTCGCTGCTGCACAGCATCACCGCATAGCCGGCTTGGTGGAGCACCTCCTGCACGACCGAAACCACATCGGTGAAGAAGGGGTTGGTGATATCGGCAACGGTAAGGCCGATCGTGCGCGTTGTACCCATTTTCAGGCTGCGAGCGACGGCATTGCGCTTGTAACCGATATCGCGGATCGCCTTTTCCACCCGCGCCTTCAGCTCCGGCCTCACCACGGAAATGCCGTTGACGACGGCGGAAACGGTCGCCACCGACACGCCTGCGGCCTCGGCCACATGAAGCATGGTCGGGGCCATGGATTTGCGTGATTTCTGTCGCTTATTTCCCGCCATTATTGAAACGTTTCGAAATATGAAGCCGATCTTTCTCAGGAAAATTGCATGTTTAACACACAATATCCAGCTGAAGAAGCGAGACCGCGCTTGACGGCCTCGAAACGTTTAGATTAGCATTTCATCTTTGAAAGACAAAGGTCGGACGGGAGGCCGCCATTGTCATGTCGATCAGCGATAGCCTGAGCGAACGGCGCCAGCTGCCTGGGCCGGATCGCGGCTGCTCCATTTTGCAAGCGCGCGGCATCTCCAAGCGTTTTGGTGGTGTCATTGCCTTGCGCGACGTCGATTTCGACCTGAAATCGGGTGAGATCCACGCCCTGATGGGCGAAAACGGAGCCGGCAAATCGACCCTGATGAAGATCCTCTCCGGCATCTATCCGGATTATGAGGGCACGGTCGAGATCGATGGCCAGGCCGTCCGCTTCGGCAGCGTCCGCGATGCGGAAGCCGCAGGCATCGCCATCATCCACCAGGAACTCAATCTCGTTCCCGAGCTCAACGTGGCCGAGAATATCTTTCTCGGCCGTGAGAAGCTGATCGCCGGCCTCTTCGTCGATCGCAAGGCCAGCATCCGGGCGGCACGCGCGCTTCTGGAGCGTTTCGGCATCGATCTCGATCCGGAGGCGCGTATCGGCTCTCTGCGGGTGGGGGAACAGCAACTCGTCGAGATTGCCAAGGCGCTTTCCATCCGGGCGCGGATCCTCATCATGGACGAGCCGACCTCGGCACTATCGCCGGCCGAATGCAAGCGGCTCTTCGGCATCATGCGGCAGCTCGCGAGCGAAGGTGTCGCGATCGTCTATATCTCGCACCGGATCGATGAGGTCATGCATCTGGGCGACCGGGTCACCGTGTTTCGCGATGGCCGTCATGTGCTGACGAAAGAGATGTCGGCGCTGAGCGAAGGGGCGATCATCGCGGCGATGGTCGGGCGCACATTGCTTTCTGCCGGTCACAGGGCGCAGCATATCGGCCGGGTTGTTCTGTCGGCCAGCAACCTTTCGCTATTGAAGCCGTGGCGTCAGGGATGGCGGCGGGTGCTCGACGGCATCAATTTCGACCTCCATGCCGGAGAAATCCTCGGGATTGGCGGATTGCTCGGCTCGGGACGAACGGAAATTCTCGAAACATTGTTCGGCTGCGGCAACGGTCGGGCCGATGGCGAAATCAGGATCGACGGCAGGATGGCCGATATCCTCTCGCCCCGCGATGCAAGGCAGCTCGGCATTGCGCTAGTGACGGAGGATCGAAAGAAGCAAGGGCTGCATCTGGCGGATTCGATTACCGACAACGTGGTGTTGCCGCTGGTGGGCGCACTGGCGCGTTTCGGTATCCGCGTGTTCGCGGCCGAGGAAGAATGCGCACGCGCTGCTGTGAGGTCGCTCGGCATCCGCTGCGAGAACACGGATCAGCCGACGGGCACGCTGTCGGGCGGCAATCAACAGAAGGTGGCGATCGGCAAATGGCTGGCGACAAGGCCGCGGGTGCTGCTCCTCGACGAGCCGACCCGAGGCATCGATGTCGGCGCCAAACGCGATATCTACGATCTCATCTTCCGGCTTGCCGACGACGGCCTTGCCATCATCGTCGTCACCTCCGAATTGCCCGAACTGCTTCTTCTGGCAGACCGTGTGCTCGTGATGGCCGAGGGACGGCAGACCGGTATTCTTGAACGTGCCGAGGCGAGCGAGGAGCGGGTCATGCAACTTGCAACGCCGGTCGGCAGAAGCCTTGGAACGGATGCTGCATGAACGCACTCAGGCTCTTGTCCCGCACCAAACTCTATTGGGGGCTGATCGCCATCTTTGTGATCGGCGTACTGTCTTCGCCCGTCAGCTCGAAGGGCAACAATATCTTTCTCTCCTATGGAAACCTGCTCGACGTTCTGCGGCAGGTATCGACCACCGGCCTCATTGCGACCGGCATGACGGCGGTCATCATAACCGGCGGTATCGATCTTTCGGTCGGCTCGCTGATGGCGGTTGCATCCGTGGTCTGTGCCATGCTCCTGACCATTCCGGGCTATACGCCGGCGGCGATGCTGAGCGTGCCGACAGTTGCGCTCGCTGCCCTGCTTCTTGGCGTCATCGGTACCCGCTTCATCTTTCTCAATGTGGAGAAATCGCAGCGCAGCGATGAAATCGGCCGTGACATCCACCTCGATGCCACCCGAGGGCTGGTCCTCCCGGGTGTCGTCGGCGTCGTCCTGTGCTCGCTGCTTCTGTGGTTCCTGCTACCACAGATCCAGTCGAAATTCGGCATCATCGGCGTTCTGCTCGCAGCTCCGGCCGTCGGCCTGCTCTTCGGTGCTATCAACGGGTTCATCATCGTAGCCGGACGGCTGCAGCCGTTCATCGTTACGCTCGCCATGATGGTTACGGCACTCGGTATCGCCCGGCTGACGGCTGGGCAGAACAATGCCGTCCTTCCCGTCTATACCGGCACCAATGCCGTCGCCCAGTTCGATGTCCTGCGTTCGCTGGTTTTCGGCACCATCCCGATGCCCGGTATCTTCTTCATCGCGGCGATCGTGATCTATGGCGCAGTGCTGCGCTTCACGCCCTTTGGCCGCTATGTCTATGCGATCGGCGGCAATGAGGAAGCCGCCCGCCTCTCCGGCATTCCCGTCGGCCGGGTGAAGATCGTCACCTATGCCGTTTCCGGTCTCCTCGCCGGCATTGCCGCCGTGCTTTATGTGGCGCAGTACCGCCAGGGCAAGCCGGATGCGGGGGCAGGGCTGGAACTCGATGCGATCGCTGCGGTGGTGATCGGCGGCACCAGCCTGATGGGCGGGCGCGGCAGCCTTGCCGGTACGTTCTGCGGCGTCCTGATATTCGGCCTGTTGTCCAATATCCTGCAGCTCCACAACATCAATTCCAATCTCCAGCTCGTGCTGAAAGGGCTGATTATCATCGGCACCGTGCTCGTTCAGGAGCGCAACGCAGCCGAACTCATCGCCTATTTGCGCTTTGCCCCTTTCCGGCCGGCGCACAAGGAAACGTTCGCCGCAGAGCGGACGTCGAAAGAGACTTCGTCTCAAAACGTTGGAGGAAACGCAAAATGAAACGCCGTGAATTACTGCGCATTGCCGCGATCACCGCAGCACTTGCGACAGCCACCGCATTGACCGGTGTGAGGGATACACTGGCCCAAGACAAGAAGTTCAATATCGGCTTCTCCCAGGCAACCACCATCGAACCCTGGCGCGCCCAGTTCAATAAGGACATCATCGCTGAAGCCGGGAAGCATCCCGAAGTCAATCTGATCATCACCGATGGCGAGGACCGGACGGAAAAGCAGGTGGCGGATGTCGAAAACCTGATCCGCCAGGAGGTCGATGCGCTGTTGATCTCGCCGAAGGAATCCGCAGGTCTCACCGGCGTGGTGCAGAAGGCGATCGACGCCGGCATCCCCGTCTTCGTGCTCGATCGCAATGTGGATACGGATCAGTACACGCAGTTCGTCGGCGGCGACAACAAGCTGATCGGCCGCGCGGCTGGCGAATACGCCGTTGAACTTCTGGGCGGGCCGGGCAAGGCGAAAGGCAATGTCGTGGAGATCTGGGGCGGCATGGGCACCCAGCCGGCGCATGATCGCCATGACGGCTTCCACGAGTTCACCGACAAGGAGCCGGGGATCAAATATCTGCTCGACCAGCAGTCGGGCGACTGGAAACAGGACCAGGCCTATAACATCATGGCCACGGCACTGCGCAATCACGAGGACATTGATCTCGTTTATGGCCACAATGACCCGATGGCCTATGGTGCCTATCTCGCGGCCAAGGATGCCGGCCGCGAAAAGGATATCAAGTTCATCGGCATCGATGCCTTGCCGGCGGAAGGGGTAACCTGGGTCGCCAATGGCGAGTTGACCGCGACGTTTCTCTACGCCACGCCCGGCGCGGAAGGGCTGCGCCAGGCGCTGAAATATCTCAATGGCGAAAAGGTGGAAAAGACCATCACACTGCCCACGAAGAAGGTGACCAAGGAGAATGCCGCGGATATCCTGAAGAACGGCTTCTGATGGTTCCGGCGCTGGGCGGCATCGCTGTCCGGCGCGTAGCTCATTTTCAAACCGGCGGTGGAAAGAGGAGGCATATTTTGGATCTCAAGGCAGGCTTTCGCTGGCTCAATCCGCCGCCGGACTTCCAGATTCGTGATGATGCAATCTTTGCCCGGACAGGTGCCAAGACCGATTTCTGGCAGGACACCTTCTATGGGTTTCGCCGGGATAGCGGGCATTTCTACGGCAAGCCGGTGACGGGCGATTTCACCGCCGAGGTGACGATCCACGGCGGCTATGAGGCGCTCTATGATCAGGCCGGGCTGATGGCGCGGATCGACGAGCACCATTGGGTCAAGGCCGGTATCGAGCAGTCGGACGGAGAAGCCTATCTCTCCGTCGTGGTGACGAATGCCCATTCCGACTGGTCGCTGATAAAGTTCGACCGGGCGGCGGACGGCGCCCGGATCAGGCTGACCCGGCACGGCGAGGCAATCCGCGTGCAATATGTCGCCCCCTCCGACGCCGGCTGGAAACTGGCCAGGCTCGCTTATCTGAAACCCACAGCCTCGCTGGAGGTCGGGGTCATGTGCTGTTCTCCTGAACGCGAGGGCTTTGAAGTGACCTTTCGCGACTTCACGATCGGTCCGCCGATTTCGCGGCAGCTTCACGATTGACGGGCCCGCCGGATATCCTGGCCGGCGCTGATTTGAAAAAATTTCTCTGGCGGGCATGTCGGTTTTCGAGCGGCCCGTTCGTCTTGCAGGAGAACCGCACCTTTTGCGGGTGCCAGCGCTGTCGAATTTGCCAGGAGGTGTTCTCATGTTGCATGCACAGGACCAGATGCAAAGTCCCTATCGCTGGGTGATTGTCGCGGCCGGCGGTCTTCTCGGCTGCGTCGCGATCGGCGCCATGTTCTCGCTGCCGGTTTTTCTCCTGCCGATTTCCCGCGATACCGGGTGGTCCGTTACCGGCATATCCACTGCCATGACGGTCGGCTTCCTTGCCCTGGCGCTGGCAAGTATGGCCTGGGGCACGCTATCGGACCGCTGGGGTCCGCGCCCGGTCGTCCTGATCGGCTCGGCCATCCTGGCAACAGCCCTGGCGCTGGCAAGCCGGGCGACATCCCTCATCGAATTCCAGCTCGTCTTCGGCCTGGCCGTCGGCGGTGCGGCGGCGGCGATCTTCGCGCCGATGATGGCCTGTGTCACAGGCTGGTTCGAGACGCATCGCAGCCTTGCCGTATCGCTGGTATCGGCAGGAATGGGGATGGCGCCAATGACCATGTCGCCACTCGCCGCATGGCTGGTCTCGATCTATGATTGGAGAACATCACTCCTGATCATCGCCGTCCTCGCCGCGGCCATCATGATTCCTGTTTCACTTTTTGTTCGCCGCCCGCCGGCCCTCGAAGCCTCGAATGCCGCGGCTTCTCCGGGTAGAGAACCGCAATCCGGCATGTCCATGGGGCAGGCGCTGAAATCGCCGCAGTTTATCATTCTGCTTCTGACGAATTTCTTCTGCTGCGCCACCCATTCCGGTCCGATCTTCCATACCGTGAGCTATGCGATCACCTGCGGCATCCCGACGATTGCAGCCGTCTCGATCTATAGCGTCGAAGGGCTGGCGGGCATGGGCGGCCGCATTGCCTTCGGCCTTATCGGGGACCGGTTCGGCGCCAAGCGCACGCTGGTCTGGGGATTGTTTCTGCAGGCCTTCGGCGTTCTGGCCTATGCCTTTGTCAGCCAGCTCGGCGCGTTCTATGCCGTGGCGGCACTGGTCGGCTTCATCTATGCCGGTGTCATGCCGCTTTACGCCGTCCTTGCGCGTGAGAATTTCCCGCTGCGGATGATGGGCACCGTCATTGGCGGTACCGCGATGGCCGGCAGCCTGGGCATGGCGATGGGGCCATTGGCCGGGGGCTTCATCTACGATACCTTCGCCACCTATAGCTGGCTCTATATCGGCTCCTGGGGCATCGGCATTGGCGCCTTCCTGATCGCCATGACCTTCAAGCCCTTCACGAAAGGCGAGCCTGTACCGGCTGCGGCAGTTTAGATCAACAAGTCGTCATATGCTGCAAAGCAGCATTGCGGGCCGCCGATTTTCTCCCTAGAAGCTCCGCCGAACAGCCGGCTGCGATAGCGCACGCAACGCAGCCGGCTTTCTCGCGTGGCTTGAAGCGATCGTTTTGAGCGATCGCAGAGACGATGAGGAGGTCAATCCTTGAAATCAGCCAAAAGCGCACCGGCGGGTGCGACCAAGATACGCTATTTTGTTCTTTTCATGTGCTTTGTCGGCATCACGATTAATTATCTCGATCGCGCCAATATGAGCGTGGCGCTGCCGTTCATTGATCAGGAACTGCAGCTCAACCTGACCAATACCGAAAAGGGACTGATCCTCGGGGCGTTCTTCTGGGCCTATGACGGCGCGATGCTGTTCGCGGGCTGGATTACCGACAAGCTAGGTCCGCGGCGCAGCTTCTCGCTGGCCGCCATCTGGTGGTCGGTTTTCACCACCCTGACCCCGCTTGCCAACAGCTTTTGGACTTTCTTCGCCGTCCGCTTCGGGCTCGGGGCGGGCGAGGCTCCGGCCTATCCTTCGTCCACGAAAGCGGCCTCGATGTGGTTCCCCCGGGGCGAGCGGGCCTTTGCCACCGCGGTCATCGATTCCGGCTCTCGCGTCGGCACGGTGCTCGCTCTGCCGATCGTGACCGCGATCATATCCTTTGCGACCTGGCATTATTCCTTTGTCATTCTTGGGGCTGTCGGGCTTCTCTGGGCGCTCGTCTGGTACTTCGCCTACCGTGATCCGGCGGATCAGCCGCTCGCCAATGATCTCGAGCGGCAGTACATTATCGAAAATGGCGCCCGCAATGCCAGGAACGACGACAGCGAGGCGGTCAATATCCGCTGGAAGGATCTGTTCCGTTACCGCACGGTCTGGGGGATGATGCTGGGCTTCTTCTGCCTGAACTTCGTCATCTACTTCTTCCTGACATGGTTTCCGAGCTATCTGAAAACCGCGCGCGGACTGAACCTTACCGAGCTTGGTACCTATGGCATGATCCCCGGGCTCGTGGCCGTCGTCGCGGCCTGGACCGCGGGCCTTTTGGCCGATCGGGCAATCCGCAACGGCGCCAATGTCACCTTCGTGCGCAAGCTGGTCATGGTGGGCGGCATGCTTGGCGGAGCGGCAATCCTGCCCGCCGCACTTGTGAGCTCTCTCTATGCCGCGCTGTTTTTCCTCGCTATTTCCTATAGCAGCCTGGCAGTTGCCGCGACGGCGATATGGTCGCTGCCGGCCGACGTTGCGCCGAGTTCGCACCATGTCGCATCGATCGGCGGTATCCAGAACTTCGCCTCCAACATTGCCGGCATCATCAGCCCGTTCCTGTTCGGCTGGCTCCTGGACATGTTCAACGGCAGCTATACGCCGTCCTTCCTGATGGCGGCATGCATGGCGCTGGTCGGAGCTTTCTCCTATGCCTTCATCGTTGGGCGAGCCGAGCCGCTGCCGGCGCTACCGATCCGCAAATAGGCGGCGATCACCTGAAAGCCCGGCATTCCCGATGCCGGGCTTTCCTTCATCTCCCGCAACATACTTCCAGTCATAACCGGCCAGCGCGGTTCGCTCCGGATTTGACTGGTTTGACGGTGCATTTCTTCCATGCTCGTATGCGGTTCGGCCCATAGGCGGGCGGAGATGTATCGTTTTGGGGAGAGGTTCATCGATGAAGAAAGCGCTGGTGACGGGTGGAGGCCGCGGCATTGGGCTGGCCGCTGCAGAGGCGCTGTGCGATGCCGGCTATGAAGTGACGGCCACTGCCGTCGACACAGCCGAGATCGAGGCCATGCCGAAGCGGGCGGGCCTCAGCGGCTGCGTCCTTGATGTACGCGACGAGGATGCGGTCAAGGCGCTCCTTGCCTCGTTTGACCGGCTGGACGCGCTGGTCAATTGCGCCGGACTGATCAGACGCGCCGGTGCCGAATTCGATCCCGCGACTTTTGCGCAAGTCGTCGATGTGAACCTCACGGGCACGATGCGGGTCTGCATGGCGGCGAGGCCTCTGCTTGCCGACAGCAAGGGCGCGGTCGTCAACACCGCCTCCATGCTCTCCTTCTTCGGTGGGCCGGCGGTTCCTGCCTATACCGCGAGCAAGGGCGGCGTGGCGCAGCTGACCAAGGCGCTCGCCGTCGCATGGGCGGGTGAGGGCATCCGTGTCAACGCGATCGCGCCGGGCTGGATCGCCACCGAACTGACCCGGCCGCTCTATGAGGATGCCGCACGCGCCGATCCCATCATCCAGCGCACGCCGATGCGCCGCTGGGGCACGCCGGAGGACGTGGCTGGCCCGGTCGTCTTCCTGTGTTCCGAAACAGCACGGTTCGTCACCGGCGTCATCCTGCCCGTCGATGGCGGATATGCCGCCGCCTGATCAAACGAGGAGAAGATCATGTCCTATGTTTCCGTCCACCCCCTTTCGCCGCCCGAGATCGTCACCACGGCCTTGCCGGAGGACGAACGCATCTGGGTGCCGCAGGCGCCGAATGTCTGGTTCCGTCCGCTGATGCTCAACACGGTCCAGGGCGGCTGGTGCAACCTGTTGCGGGTGCGCCGTTCGGGCATCCTCAGCCGGCATCGCCATCCCGGTCCGGTGCACGGCTATGTCATCAAGGGCAAATGGCGCTACCTCGAGCATGACTGGATCGCGACCGAAGGTTCCTATGTGTTCGAGCCGCCGGGCGAAACGCATACGCTCACCGTGCCCGATGATGTCGAGGAGATGATCACTTTCTTCAATATTTCCGGCTGCATGTATTATGTCGATGAGAACGGCGATCACACCGGCTTCGAGGACGTTTTCACCAAGATCGACATGTGCACCGAGCACTACCGCAAGGTCGGGTTCGGAGAGGACTTCATCAAGCAGTTCGTGCGGTAGCTGAAACCCATCACGATGCCGAAGCAACGGGCTCTTCCAATATGGAGGAGCCGTTGCGCTGTTGGCATAGAGCCATCATTACTGATGTTCTAGACATTAGTCTGCATTGATGATATCGCTATTCTAAAGCTTCAAGGAGGCGTCTTGTGATCACCGCCGCGCAAATGCGTGCAGCCCGTGCGCTTCTGGGGATCGACCAGCGACAGCTTGCGGAACTCGCCGGCGTGTCGGTGCCGACCATCCAGCGCATGGAAGCGAGCCAGGGCAATGTGCGCGGGGTGATCGACTCCCTGACGAAGATCGTCGAGGCGCTCGACCGCGCAGGCATCGAGCTCATCGGCGAAAACGCTGTCAGCAGCGGTGGCGGGAGAGGCGTTCGCCTCAAGCAGCCGACGGAAGAACAGCGCTGATTTTGAGGGCGCAGAGCGGCGCCGACCCCAACCCGGCCGACGATCCCGCCCGTATCGTTATTTGTACGAAAGGATTGTCATGGCCACCCGGTCTGTCAGGGCAAGCTTCTTCGAGCTTTATACGCCCAAGCTCGTCACCATCCTTCGGGAAGGCTATCGCCTGTCGGATTTGAAGGCCGATGCCATATCGGGGCTGACGGTGGCGATCGTCGCGCTCCCGCTCTCCATGGCGATCGCCATCGCCTCCGGCGTTGCTCCCGAACAGGGGCTCTATACCTCGATTTTTGGAGGCTTCATCGTTTCGGCGCTGGGCGGCAGCCGTTTCCAGATCGGCGGCCCGGCCGGCGCCTTCATCGTGCTCGTCTCGGCGACTGTGGCGCAGCACGGCGTCGACGGGCTCCTCATCGCCACGCTCCTTTCAGGGCTGATCCTACTGGCGATCGGTCTTTTCCGGCTCGGGACCTTCATCAAATATATTCCCTATCCCGTCACCGTGGGCTTCACGGCCGGGATTGCGGTCATCATTTTCGCCAGCCAGATCAAGGATCTCTTCGGCCTCACGCTGGCGCATGAGCCGGGTCCACTTCTTCCCAAGCTCGAGGCGATTGGCCGTGCGATGCCGACGGCAAACATCTCGGCGATCCTTGTCGCCCTCGCCACCATCGCTGTCATCGCGGCGATCCGCCGTTACCGGCCGCACTGGCCATCCTTCATCATCGCGGTGGCGGTAGCGGCGCTTGCGAGCGCGCTGATCGGCTTGCCCGTCGAGACCATAGGCACCCGTTTCGGCGGTATTCCGCAATCATTGCCCATGCCGCATCTGCCGCCGCTGTCGCTTGCCAAGGTGATAGAGGTCCTTCCCAGCGCCTTGTCCTTTGCGCTGCTCGGCTGTATCGAGAGCCTGCTTTCGGCCGTCGTCGCGGATTCCATGACAGGCCGCCGGCATCGTTCCAATTGCGAGCTGGTGGCGCAGGGGCTGGCCAATATCGTCTCGCCGTTTTTCGGCGGGATCTGCGTGACCGGCAATATCGCCCGCACCGCCATCAATGTGCGCTCGGGCGCGCGCGGCCCCGTCTCGGGCATGCTGCATTCGGTCTTCCTGCTCCTGTTCATGCTCGTCGCCGCACCGCTCGCGTCCTACATTCCGCTGGCGGCTCTCGCCGGCGTGCTCGCCGTGGTGGCCTGGAACATGGCCGAGAAGCACGAGTTCGCGACGCTGGTCCGCACTTCGCCCGGCGATGCGGTCGTGTTGCTCGTCACCTTCCTGCTGGTCATCTTCCGCGATCTGACCGAGGGCATTCTCGTCGGTTTCGCGATCAGCGCGCTGCTCTTCCTGCATCGTATGGCGCAGGCGGTTGAGGTGGAAAATGCCCGTCCCCTTGCGGAGGACGACAAGGCTGACAGCGCCAATGGCGACCGCAAGCCCTATGAGGCGGATCTGGCGACCGATCCCGATATCGCGGTCTTCCGGATCTCGGGGGCGTTCTTCTTTGGCGCGGCGGCCGCCGTCGGCGCGGCGCTCGATCGCCTCGGCGAGCATCCGAAGGCCTATGTCATCGATTTTTCGGCGGTGCCGATCCTCGATTCGTCGGGTGCGGCCACCATCCAGAGCTTCGTGCGCAAGGCCCATCGCCACGGCGCGGCGATCTATGTCGCCGGCGCCACGCGGCCGGTTCGCCGCATGCTCCTGGTGCACGGGGTGAAGCCGCCCGCCGTGCGCTTCCGCGGAACGCTGGCCGATGCTCTTGCCGCGGCCAGAAACAAGGTGAAACCTTCCGAGCCGGCGTCGGAGCCATTGCCGGCATAAGGCGACCTAGTCCTATTCCATGACGACGGGGGTCAGCGAAAGGACGAGCAGGGCCGCCATCGTCCAGTTGAAGAGACGCATCGCTCGTTCGCTTCGGATAAGGCGGCCGGCGCTCACGCCCACCAATGTCCAGGCGACGGTGCTCGCCAATGTGGCGGTGCCGAAGATCGCAGCAAATGCCGTGGGGACGGTGAAGGAATCGTGACCGTCGCTCGCGCCGCCGAAGGCCGCCACGGCGCCGGCGACCATGGCCCACAGCTTCGGATTGACCAGCTGGAACAGCGCACCCTGGGTCAGGGTAAGCGGTTTGGCCGCCGTGGCGTGCGCCGTTTTTGGCGAGGCATTGCCGATCCGCCAGGCAAGCCACAGGAGATAGAAGACGCCCGCCCATTTCACGGCGGTGCGGACACGCGGATCGGCCAAGAGAGGGGAGCCGATGCCTGCAACCACCAGCATGATCACCGCCACGCCGATCGTTATCCCTGATATGAAAGGCAGCGTGCGTCGGAAGCCGTGGTTTGCCCCCGCCGCGGTGACGATTGTATTGTTCGGTCCCGGCGTACCGGCCATCGCCAGTGCAAAGCCAGACACCGCCGCAATCCAATTCCAATCCATCGGCCATCTCCTTCGCTTACGGAGAAAGCCTAGACCAATGGCTGAGCAATCGGGTTGCAAAGATGCCAAGATTATATCAAAACTCAGCATTAGCTGCTTCATTTTAGCGGGAAAATGTGGAAACATGCCAATAGTTCTAGATGAAATCGACAAGCGCATCCTGCGCGAGCTGCAGCAGAACGGGCGGCTGCAGAATATCGAGCTCGCCAAGCGGGTGGGGCTCTCGCCATCTCCCTGTCTGCGCCGGGTCAAGCTTCTGGAAGATGCCGGCGTCATCAGCCGCTATGTCGCCGTGGTCGATCAGGCGAAGGTGGGACTGCGGCTGTCGATGTTCGCGCGCGTCTGGCTGACGGCGCAGGATGCCGAGACGATCGATCATTTCATTGCGGCCATGCGGCGGCTTCCGGAAATCGTCGAATGCTATATCATGCTGGGCGAAAGTGACGCGCTTCTCCGCGTGGTGGTGGCCGATCTCGACGAGTACAGGCGCTTCCAGTCGACCCATCTCACCCGCAAGAACGGTATCCAGAACGTCAAGACCGACGTGCCGAGCCAGATCGTCAAGCAGACCTTCGCGTTGCCGCTTTGATGCCGGTTATGGACGGATATTGCTGAGGCTCCGCAGGGGATAGCGCAGCGTCACGTCGAATGGATTGAGGCCGGCGGCGAGGTTCGCCGCTTCCGTCTTCAGGATGCGCACGACGCCGGGCAGGCGTTCGGGCCCGAGCCGTTCGGCCAGCGTGCCGACGCTGAGCGCGGCGACGGGGCGCCCCTGCGCATCGATCACCGGCACGCCTACCCCCGCCATTCCGGGAATGAGACCGGTGTTGAGATTGACCCAGCCCTGCTCGCGCGCCGTGGCAATAGCCGCGCGCAGGCCCGCTTCATCGAGGAAGCCGCGATCGATGAGGCGCGGAATATTGAAACGGATGACCTCCTCCTGCTCAGCCTCGGGCAGATGGGCGAGGATCGCCAGACTGCCCTGGCCGAGACCAAGCGGTACCTTGCCGCCGATATCGCCGGTGAAGGACCGGATCGGGAAGGGGCCCTCCACACGGTCAAGGCACACCGCGTCATAACCATTGCGCACCAGGAAGAAGATCGTGTCGCTCAAGGTGGTGGCAAGCCGCAGCAGCACCGGCCGGGCGAGATCACGTATGCCGCCGGCCTGTCCGGCCCGTGCGGCAAGAACGAAGAAATCGAGCGAAGGGCGGTAGCGCTTTCTGCCCTCGACCTGCTCGATGAAACCTTCCGCCATCAGATCCTGCAGCGCTCGATGCGCCGTCGATTGGCTGCAACTGGCTGCATTGGCGATGTCCTTCAGCCGCATGCCGGCGGGATCGCCATTGGCGACAATGCGCAACAGAGCGAGCGCCCGGCGCAGGCTGGAAGGTCCCCGTTCCTGATCAGTCATCGATATCGACATTCGCTGGCTGGAATCCGTTTAATGCTATCTCAACAGAAATTTCATATAACGGAATTAAGTCAAGAAAAATTCTTCTAAGTGGAATTCAACATTGACTACGTCGGATGCCTGCATCCTCTTTTGAAAAGTTTCAAACAAGGATGCTGGTGGGTGCATGGCTTTCCTGACGCTTGAGCAGGTGAACAAGTTTTACGGCGAGCTCGCCGCGGTTCGCGATGTCAGTCTCAGCGTGGCCAAGGGCGAATTCGTTTCGCTGCTCGGGCCTTCAGGCTGCGGCAAGACAACGACGCTGCAGATGATCGCCGGGCTGGTCGAGCCGACAGCCGGCCGTATCACGCTCGATGGACGCGACATCACCCGCGAGAAGCCGAACCGGCGCGGGCTAGGGGTCGTCTTCCAGAGCTATGCCCTCTTTCCGCATATGACGGTGGCGCAGAATGTCGCTTTCGGGCTGGAGATGCGTAATGTGGCGCGGCCCGAGCGGGACAGGCGGGTCGAGGAGATGCTCGCGCTCGTCCATCTCGGCGGCATGGCGGAGCGGTACCCGCGGCAACTCTCCGGCGGACAGCGCCAGCGCGTCGCCATCGCTCGCGCGCTCGTCATCGAGCCGCCGGTACTGCTTCTCGATGAGCCACTTTCCAATCTCGATGCCAAGCTGAGGGAGGAAATGCAGTTCGAATTGCGCCGCATCCAGCGTAGCGTCGGCACGACCACCATCATGGTCACGCATGACCAGTCAGAGGCGCTGTCGATCAGCGACCGCGTGGTGGTGATGGAAGCAGGGCGCATGACGCAGGTCGATGCGCCCTATCGCCTTTATGAGAAACCGGCCACGGCTTTCATCTCGTCCTTCGTCGGCCGGATGAACCGGCTTGAAGGGATCTGGCGGCCAAATGGAGCATCCGGCGCGGTCGAGATCGCCGGCGCGATGCTGGCGAGCGAGACGAAAGCGAATATTGCTGCCGGGGCAGCGGTAACGGCGTCGATCCGCCCGGAAAAGCTCTTTCTCCAGAAGGGCGAGGGGCGCCTCAACGGGCATGTCGCAAGCCGGTTCTTTCTCGGTGGACATTGGCTCCTTAATGTCGAGACCCCTGCCGGTCTCATCACCGTATCGATGCCGAACAATGGCGAGGAGCCGGCGCGGGAAGGCGAGCACGTCGGGATCGACTGGACGCCCGCAAGCCTGCGCGTGGAAACCTCGGCCGAGGTTCGGGCATGAACCGGTCGCCCGCCACACCTTGGCTGCTCGTCTCGCCGGGCGCGGTGCTCTTTACCGGGCTCGTCATCGTGCCGCTCGTCCTGACGGTGATCCTTTCCCTTCTCACCTATAATTACGATACTGGCGTCGGCGACGGCTACACGCTTGCCCATTACGGACAGATCCTCTCTGACAGCTATTATCTCGATATCTTCTGGCGCACCTTGCGTCTTGCCTTCCTGACGACGTTGCTCTGCGCATTCATCGGCGCGCCCGAGGCTTATATCCTGTCGCGAATGCGCAAGCCCTGGCGGTCGATCTTCCTCCTGGTGATCATCGGCCCGCTGCTTGTCTCCGTAGTGGTGCGCGCCTTCGGCTGGAGCATGCTGCTCGGCTCCACCGGCCTTATCAACGCGGCGCTTGGAATTCTCGGTCTTGGGCCGGTGAAGCTCCTCTATACCGAGACCGCCATCGTCATCGCACTCGTCCACATCATGCTGCCCTTCATGGTCATCCCTGTGTGGACTGCGCTGCAGAAGCTCGACCCGATGGTGGAAGCAGCAGCCTTGAGCCTTGGCGCCTCGCGCTTCACGGCACTTCGGCGCGTGGTGATGCCGCAGGTCAGCATCGGCCTTCTTTCGGGCAGCCTCATCGTCTTCGGGCTTTCGGCCAGCGCCTTCGCCATCCCCGGCCTCCTCGGCGGCCGCCGGCTCAAGATGGCGGCCACCCTCGTCTATGACGAATATATGCAGGAGCTGAATTGGCCGATGGGTGCGGCCATTGCCATCATCGTGCTTGTCGCCAATCTCGTGATCATGCTGGCCTATAACCGTGCTGTCGAAGCACGCGCGCGCCGGGCATTGGGGTGAGCGCCATGCAGAAGAACGGGCCCCTCGCACTTCTCTTCCACGCGCTGGTCATCGCCTTCGTGTTGGCGCCACTCGTTATCGTCTGCCTTGTCGCGTTCACGCCCGAGAACACGCTAACGATTCCGACGGTGCGGTTTTCGCTGCGCTGGTTCCGCGCCATTCTGGATTATCCGGATTTCATTACAGCCTTCGGCAATTCGCTGTGGCTCGCGACGCTTGCCGCAACGCTATCCGCCGCCATTGCCGTGCCGGCGGGGCTCGCCATCGACCGCTATCGCTTTGCCGGTCGCGATGCGCTCAATGCGCTCTTCCTCTCGCCGCTGATCATTCCTCACCTCGTACTCGGTGTCGCCTTCCTGCGTTTTTTCGCGCTCGTCGGCGTGACCGGCAGTTTCGTCTGGCTGGTCATGAGCCATGTCATCATCGTCACGCCCTATGTGCTGCGGCTCGTCATTGCCGCGCTCTCCGGCCTCGACCGCAGCGCCGAGCAGGCGGCGATGACGCTCGGCGCCTCGCGCTGGACGGTGTTCCGCCGCATCACCATGCCGATGATCCTGCCCGGCGTCACAGGTGGGTGGCTCCTCGCCTTCATCAACAGCTTCGACGAACTGACCATGTCCATCTTCGTGACATCGCCGGCAACGGTCACCCTGCCGGTGCGCATGTATATGTACGCGACTGACTCCATCGACCCGATGATGGCCGCCGTCTCGGCGCTGATGATCGCGTTGACCGCCATCGCCATGCTGGTGCTCGACCGGTTGTTCGGGCTCGACAAGATTCTCGTCGGCGAAAGGTGAGACACAGAATGCAGCTTTTCCACCGCATCGCCCGCCAGGATCAAACACCGGTTCCCTTCACGCTCGATGGCAGGTCCTGCGTGGGGCGGCAGGGGGACACGCTGCTCACCGCCATTCTCAATGTCACCGGCGTCGTGCGCGTGAGCGAGTTTTCCGGGGGTCCACGCGCCGGCTTCTGCCAGATGGGCGCCTGTCAGGATTGCTGGGTGACACTGGCGGACGGCTCGCGCGCCCGCGCCTGCACCACACCGCTTGTCGCCGGCATGGACATCCTCACCGAAAGAGGAGCCGCCTCGTGAAAGACCGGCCGCAACCTCTCATCGTCGGGGCAGGGCCGGCAGGCGTGCGCGCCGCCGAAGCGCTCGTTACCGCGGGCTTGCGTCCAGTGATCGTCGACGAAGCACCAGCCTGTGGCGGCCAGATCTACCGTCAGCGACTCATCGATGACGGGCGCAGCACCCGCTCGCTTTATGGATCCGAAGCGCCGAAAGCGGAGCGGCTGCACCGTGATTTCGCGGCGCTTGAAGGCCGCATCGGCTATTGGCCGCAGGCGCTCGTCTGGAATCTCGGTAATGGTAAGGCGCATGTCGCGATTGCAGGTCGGGACTATGTGGTCATTTATGATGGCCTCATCCTGGCGACCGGGGCGAGCGACCGCGTGGTGCCCGTCCCCGGCTGGACGCTGCCGGGGGTGTTCACACTCGGTGGCGCGCAGATCGCGCTCAAAAGCCAGGGCTGCGCCATCGGCAGCCGGGTCGTCTTCGCTGGTTCCGGACCACTCCTCTATCTGGTGGCATGGCAATATCTGAAGGCAGGTGTCGATGTCGCCGCCGTACTCGATGCCACTCCGCTGATGGCAAAGCGCCATCTGTTGCGCGGTCTGGCGCTCGAGCCCGCCACTATCCTGCGCGGGATGCTTTTTGCCGCGGAATTGCGGCTGCGGGGGGTCGCCATCCATTATGGCATCGAGGAACTCGCAATCGCCGGAGAAGCCCGCGTTACGGGTGTGCGCTGGCGGCAGGGCGATCGTGAGCGGAGCCTCGCCTGCGATGCCGTCGGTTATGGCCTGGCGCTGCGTTCTGAAACCCAGCTTGCCGATCTCGCCGGCTGCAAGTTCGCCTTCAACAAACGGGACCGGGCTTTCCTGCCGGAGCGCGATATCAGTGGGCGCAGCAGCGTCGCAGGAGTGTATCTCGCAGGCGACGGCGCGGGAATTGCCGGAGCCGATGCGGCCGAGCTCGCCGGTGAGCGCGCGGCGCTGGCTCTGCTGGAGGATCGCGGATTGCCGTACGCGACGGTACGGGCTGCGGAACTGGAGCGCAAGCTTCACCGCATCAATCGCTTCCGCGACGTTTTGGAGGCGGCGTTCCCATATCCGGCGCAATGGGCAAGGAGCGTTGCCGATGAAACGCTCGTCTGCCGTTGCGAGGAAGTAACCGCCGGTACGCTGCGTCGGTCGGTACAGAGTTTTGCGACAAACGAGATCAATCGCCTCAAGGCGGTCAGCCGCATCGGCATGGGCCGCTGCCAAGGCCGCTTCTGTGGTGCGGCGGGGGCTGAAATCCTCGCCGCCGAGACCGGCAGAAATATCGATGCCGTTGGACGGTTGCGCGCGCAGCCGCCGGTAAAACCACTGCCGATGACGCTTGCAGGGGAAGAGAAGCGGGGGGTCGAATGAGCCGGCGTCTTAATACCGATGTCGCAATCATCGGCGGCGGTCTGGTCGGCAGTTCCGCCGCGCTGGCGTTGCGGCGAGCCAGCATAGACGTCGCCCTCATCGACAGCCGCTATTGCGGCGCGCAGGCCAGCGGCGTCAATTATGGCGGCGTGCGACGACAGGGCCGTCCGCCCGAGCAATTGCCGCTCGCGCAGCGCGCCCACGCCATCTGGGCGCGTCTTAAGGATCTGATCGGCATCGATGGGGAATATCTGCGCTCCGGCCATTTGAAGCTGGCGACGAGCGAGGCGGACATGGCTTCGCTTGAAGCCTATGCGGTGAGCGTGGCGGATTATGGCCTCGACCTGGAACTTCTCGGCCATAATGAATTGCGTCGCCGGTTCGCCTTTCTTGGTTCCGGCATCGTCGGCGCTTCCTTCTGCCCCGGTGATGGGCACGCCAACCCACGCCTGGTGGCGAGCGGCTTTGCCGCGGCGGCACGGCGCGCAGGGGTGCATGTCATGGAAAACAGCCCGGTGACGGGCATCACACGCAATGGCGAGGGGTTCGTCCTTGAAGCGGGCGGGGGGACCATCATCACCGCTCGCATCGTCATCAACAGCGCCGGTGCCTGGGCAGACGATTTCGCCGCGATGTTCGGCGAGCCGGTACCGCTAACGCGCATCTATCCCGCCATGGTGGTGACGGAACCGCTCAAGCCGATGCTCACCGTCAATATCGGCATGGAAGGCGGCGGCATCTATGCCCGGCAGGTCGAGCGGGGAAATTGCATCGTCGGCGGGGAACGCGGCCTGCCGCTTGCCGACGCGGATTTCTCGCGCCCGAGCGGCGAAGGCGCGCTTGCCATCATGAATCGCGCCGCAGCCTTCTTCCCGGCCCTCACGCATGCCCATGCCATCCGCTTCTGGAGTGGTACGGAAGCCGCGATGCCGGACAAGAATCCGGTGATCGGGCCAAGCAGCACGACGCCAGGCCTGATCCATGCCTTCGGCTTTTCCGGCGCGGGTTTCCAGATCGCGCCCGGTGTGGGCGAGGTATTGGCCGAACTCGTCCGCGACGGCCGCTCGATCACGCCGATCGAGGCCTTTTCCATCACCCGCTTCGCCTCGGATGCAGGAGCATCCACCTACCGCACCATTCACGGCTCGGGTGCGGGGCAGAATCCGGAGCCGCAACAAAGGGGAGTCACATCATGATCAATCACCGAACCGTATTGGCCGCCGGCATCGCCGCGCTGGCACTTACCGCTTCGGGGGCCGCGCTGGCGGAAACCAAGACGCTCTATGTCGGCATGAATGGCGGCAATTTCGAGCGCACCTATCTGCAGGCGGTCTTTCCGGATTTCGAAAAGCAAAACGACGTCAAGATCGTCGTCGTGCCCGGCACATCCGCCGATATTCTCGCCAAGGCGACCGCGGCCAAGGACAATCCGCAGATGCATCTGATGTTCCTCGATGACGGCGTGATGATGCGCGCCATTGGCGCGGGCCTGTGTGAAAAGCTCAAACAAAGCCCCGAACTGGACGAGATTGCGCCCAATGCGCGGCTGAAGGACGGCATGGCGGCAGGCATCGACCTCGGCATGACCGGGCTCGCCTATAACAAGAAAATGTTCGACGAAAACGGCTGGGCGGCGCCAACCTCCTGGATGGATCTGGCCGATCCGAAATTCGAGGGCAAGGTCGTCTTCCAGTCGGCTGCTGCGTCGTCCTACGGGCTGCACGCGTTCCTCATGTTCAATCGCATCCAGGGCGGTAATGAGGAGAATATCGAGCCCGGTTTCGAGAAATTCCCCGATACGATCGGCAAGAATGTTCTCGAATATATCCCGAATTCGGCCAAGATTTCGGAAATGGTGCAGACGGGCGACGCCGCGATCTTCCCGCTGACCCCGACCGCCGTCTCGACCTTGCAGGACAAGGGCATCCCCGTTGAATATGCCCAGCCCAAGGAAGGCTCGGTCATGCTGATGGTGGCGGAATGCGTTATCGCCAACAATTCGGAGCCGGAACTTTCGCAGAAGCTCGCCGCCTATCTCCTTTCGTCGGAGGCCCAGTCCAAGGCGCTTGCCGCCGGCAATATCGTACCTTCCAACCCGAAGGCCAAGGCGACGACGCCGGAGGCGGAGAAGAAGCTCGAAACCTTCCACGGCTATATGAAGACGGCCGTGACACTGGATTGGGACGCGATCAATGCCAAGCGATCAGAGTGGAACAGCCGCTGGAACAAGAGGATCGAGCAATAAGGTGAAGCCCTGCGGCCTGGTGACGATCGCTGGGCCGTGGGAACACCGCAGATGCCGGTCATTTCATTTCTGGGCCAAATAGATCGATGATGGTGATGCCTTCCTGGCGGGCTGCCTTGGTCATGGGCCATCGAACAACCTCCGTAACGGCTATCCACGCAGCACCTGCTTCGCCAGATCGATGAAGGCGCGCAGCTTCGGCTGGGTCTGGGCGCGTTGTGGGAAATAGAGGAACAGGCCGGGGGTCTTCGGCAGGAATGGCTTGAGCACGCGGACAAGCGCGCGGTTTGCAAGTTCCGTCTCCACCGCGATATCGGCGACATAGGCGAGGCCGAGACCGGCGCATGCCCAGGAGACGAGGAGTTCGCTGTCATTGACGATGAGGCTGCCCCTGGGATCGACGGAAAGGCTATTACCGTCTCGCTCGAACTCCCATCGGTAGATCGTTCCCGATCTGGGAAAGCGATAGCGGATCGCTTCATGCCTCGTCAGATCCTCCGGCTTTTTCGGTTCGCCATGCGTGGCCAGATAGGCGGGGCTCGCCACCACCGACCAGGTGATGTCACGGGTCAGCCTGACGGCGACCATGCCGGGCTCGATATATTCGCCGATGCGGATGCCCGCATCGAAGCCGCGCGCCGTCAGGTCGATGGTCGCATCCTCGATAGCGATCTCCACGGCGATTTTCGGATAGGTGCGCCTGAGGACGCCTATGGCGGGTTCGACGACGAGCGGCACCGCCATGCGCGGCACGGTCAGGCGCAGCAATCCCGAGGGTTCGCTGCCCAGTGCGCTTGCCGCCTCGATCGCCGCCGCCATTTCCGCCGCGGCCGGAGCGGCGCGCGCGAAGAGAGCCGCCCCAGCCTCTGTCAGGCCCACGCGTCTTGTCGTGCGGATGAACAAGGGCGTGCCGATCCGCGCCTCCAGCGCCTTCACCGCCTGGCTGATCGCCGCCGGCGAGACCCCCAGCCGCTCGGCGGCCGCGGTGAAACCGCCGGCTTCCGCCGCGGCTAGAAAGGCAGAGAGTCCGGAGAAAGGGTCAGTCGGTTGACTCATGCCGTGATTATTAACATCAGATTTAAGATCTTAAAAGCAGGTGCGGCTTTTTCCGGGTAATCTATCGGCCTAGTTTCTTCTCAGCCAACAAGAGGAGACCGGGCCATGAACGAGATGATTTCTTCCGAGCCGATGCTTTCCCGTCGCCATATTGTCACCGGCATGCTTGCCGCCGGAGCGGCGGCAAGCGCGGGGCTGACCGCTTCCCCCGCTGCTGCACAAGCACCAGGTTTACTGGCGGGCAAGGTCGCCATCATCACCGGAGGCACGTCCGGCATCGGTGCGGTGACGGCGGCGACGCTCGCCGCCGCCGGTGCCAAGGTGGCCTTCAACGGACGGCGTGAGGCGCTGGGTCGCGAGGTGCAGGACCGCATTCGCGCGGCGGGCGGCGATGTCGTCTACATCAAATCGGATGTGCGCGATGCAGGCCAGATGGAACGTTTCGTGGGCGAGACCGTGGAGCGTTTCGGTCGGCTCGACATCGCCTTCAACAATGCAGGCATAGACCTGCCGCCCGCGCCGATCGCCGATACCGACATCGCTGGCTTCGACGACCAGATCGCCACTAATCTGCGGGGAGTCTTCGTGGCGATGAAATATGAGCTGCCGCATCTCGTGCGTTCGAAAGGCTCGATTATCAATATGGCCTCGATCGGCGGCCGCCATGCCTATCCGAACATCGTTGCCTATGGCGCCTCCAAGGCGGCCGTAATCCACATGACGCGTGCCGCCGCGCAGGAATATGGCCGCGACGTGCGCATCAACGCCATCGCCCCGGGCGCCATCGAAACGCCGATGCTGGAACGGGTCCGGCGTGACTGGAAGGTGACGACCGAACAACTGATTGCACCCTATCCGATGCAACGGGTCGGAACGCCTGAGGAAGTGGCATCCGTGGTCCTCTTCCTCGCCGGCGACGCCAGCTCCTACGTCAGCGGCCATGTTATCGGCATCGATGGCGGTGATCTCCCCTGACGGGATGCTCTACCTGCCGGGAACGGTTCGTCGGATCACCCAGCCGAGGCTGAGGCCCTGGACGATGATCGTGAAGAGAACGATGGAATAGGTGGCGGTGAGGATCAGCGGCCGGGCCGGGCTGTCCGGCAGCGAAAGAGCGAGGGCGATGGAAATGCCGCCGCGCACGCCGCCCCAGGTGAGGACAGGCACCGTGCCTTTCGCGAAAGCCTTCCATCGGCTAAGGAGCGCGACGGGGATGCTGACCGAGATGAAGCGGGCAAAGAGGGCAAGCGGCACTGCGATGAGGCCGATCCAGGCGAGCGATGGCTCGAAATGCAGGACCAGGACTTCGAGCCCGATCAACAGGAACAGGATCGCATTGAGCGTATCGTCGATCAGCTTCCAAAAGCCGAAGATGAAGCGCTTGGTGGTTTCGCTCATAGCGTAGGCCGCTGCCCGGTTGCCGATGAGCACGCCGGCGACGACCACCGCGATCGGGCCGCTCATGTGGAGCTTGTCGGCGATCGCATAGGTGGCGGTGACGAGCGCCAGCGAGATCATCACCTCGATTGAATAATCATCGATCGCGTGCAGCGCCCGGTAGGCGATGTAGCCGGTGATAAGGCCGAGCAGGCCGCCGCCGCCCGCTTCGAGGATGAGCATGCGGGCGATATGGGCCGGTTCGAAGCCCTCGGCAGGGGAGGTTGCGGCCTGCAGCGTGATGGTGAAGAGCACCACGGCGATGCCGTCGTTGAAGAGCGCTTCACCGGTCATGTCCATTTCCAGCTTCTGGGGCACGGCCACCGATTTCAGGGTCGAAAGCACGGCGACGGGATCCGTCGGTGCGACAAGCGCGCCGAAAACCAGCGCCCAGCCGAAGCTGATCGGCAATGCCAGAATACGGCCGGCGGCCCATAATCCTGTCGCAATGATGAGCGTTGAAATCGCGACGCCGAGGGTTGCCAGCGTGCCGACGATGGAAGCGCGGCTGCGCAGCCGGCCGAAATCGACATGCAAGGCTCCGGCAAACAGCAGGAAGGCCAGCATGCCGTTCATGACGGCATCGTAAAAATCGATCTGCTCGAGGCTATGGGCCAGGGCTCCATAGATCTGCGTGCTGGGAAACAGGAATTCGATGCTGATCAGCAGGAGCGACGCGCCGAGGCCCATGATCAGGAGACCGATATTGGCCGGCAGGTGCAGCAGCCGGTGATTGGTCCAGGCAAAGGCGGCAGTCACCGTCAGCAGCCCGGCGAGGAGTTCAAAGAGGGATAGCAAGGCTATATCTCCGTCCACATGGTGCCGGGGCCGACCGCGCGCCGGTCAAGGTTCACGCCTCCGGCCGGATGAAAGCCAGACCGGTTTCCGGATCGTGCTTTTTCCTGAGATATGCCGGAGACTCGGTCAGCACGACCTCAAGGGTCGGGCGGACATGCCCCTCGGCCAGATGGCCGGCGATTGCGCTGCCGTCCCGCCTGCCAAGCACGGCGTGGATATGGATAGCCTGGCCGCCGTCCGGTGCCAGCGCGACATCGCCATTGAGCGAGGCGACCTCCACCTGCTCCTTCACCGGGTTGCGCAGATATTGCTTCGTTTCCCAGTCGAAATAGGTCATCACCGCATCGCTGAACGCGCCGATCGCGGAAAATTGAGCGGCCGAAAGCCGCTCACGCCGGGCAAAATCCTTCAGGCAGGCCATCAGTTCGTCGCCCGTTTCCAGCACGACAGCAAAGGTCCGTTGTCCACCGTTCTCGGCAAGAAGTTTGGTCTGCATCGTCATTCCTTTCCTGGGGTGTAACGGGATTTCGCGGCGCTGCGCCCATTCCAAACGCCGGCTCATCGGCAATGTTCCGCCGGCCAACACCGGGCAGCCGGGTCGACAAAGCATCCGAATTGGACTTTCATATCAGCGATATCCGGATGTCTGCCTGTGGGGAACATATGCCGCTACCCATCGAGGACTATGCCCTGATCGGTGATTGCCGGACATCGGCCCTGGTCGGCAAGGATGGATCGATCGACTGGCTATGCCTGCCCTGTTTCGATTCTCCCGCCTGCTTCGCGGCCCTTCTCGGCGGCCCGGAGCACGGCCGCTGGCAGATCGCTCCGGCGCAGGACCCGTATCGCGTCGATCGGCGCTATCGGCCGGACACCCTGGTGCTGGAGACCACTTTCGAAACCGCGACCGGATCCTGCAGGCTTACGGATTTCATGGCGCCCGGAAGCGATGCGCCCACGCTGGTCCGGTTCGTCTCGGGGCTCAAGGGCCGTGTCGATCTGAAAATGGAACTCGTCATCCGTTTCGATTACGGGCTGCTGGTTCCCTGGGTGGAGCGCACCGACGATACGCTTGTTGCCGTCGCCGGCCCCGATCAGCTGGTGCTGCACACATCGGCCCGGCACCGCGGGGAAGACCTGAAGACGGTCGCTGAGTTTACGGTTGCCGAGAGCGAGGAGCTGTCTTTCGTGCTCACTCATGGTCCTTCCCATCTCGAAATGCCGAAACCGGTCGACCCGCATGCCGCCTTGCAGCAAACGCAGGATTATTGGAAACGTTGGGCTGGGCAGTGCAATTATGCCGGTCCGGCACGCGATGCGGTGGTGCGCTCGCTGATCACGCTGAAGGCCCTCATTTATCAGCCGACCGGCGGCATCATCGCCGCGCCGACCACGTCTCTGCCGGAAAATCCGGGTGGTGAGCGCAATTGGGACTATCGCTATTGCTGGCTGCGCGACGCCACTTTCGTGCTTCTGTCGCTCATGCATGCCGGATACCGGGAGGAGGCGGATGCCTGGCGCGCCTGGTTGGTGCGGGCCGTGGCGGGTTCGCCATCGCAGCTGCAGCCGCTTTACGGCATCACCGGCGTTCATCGGCTCGACGAATGGGAGCTGCCCTGGCTGCCGGGCTATGAAGGGGCAAGGCCGGTCCGTATCGGCAATGCCGCCTATGCGCAGCTGCAGCTCGACACATTCGGCGAGTTGCTCGATGCAATGCATCATGCGCGCCGCTGCAATCTCGCGCCGAACGAGCCGAGCTGGGCGTTGCAGAAGGCGCTCCTCAAGCATCTGGAGGCGTTGCGCCACACGCCTGATCACGGCATATGGGAAGTGCGCGGCCCCAGACAGCATTTCACCTATTCCAAGGTGATGATGTGGGTCGCTTTCGACCGCGCGGTTTCGGCGGTTGTCGATTTCGGGCTGGACGGCCCGGTGGATCACTGGCGCAAGCTGCGCGACGATCTGCACGCCGAAATCTGCGAACGAGCTTTTGATCCCGAGCTCGGCAGCTTCGTGCAGGCCTATGGCTCCAAGCAACTGGATGCATCGACGCTTCTCCTGCCGCTTGTCGGCTTTCTGCCGGCCACCGATTTGCGGATGGTCGGCACGGTGGAGGCGATCGGCAAAAGGCTGATGCGCAACGGCTTCATCCATCGCTACGACACGCGCGAGACCGAGGACGGCCTTCCCCCCGGCGAGGGCGTCTTTCTCGCGTGCACCTTCTGGTTCATCGATAATCTGGTGCTGCAGGGCAGGTACAGGGAAGGCCGGCAGATGTTCGAGCGTCTCCTGGGCATCCGCAACGATGTAGGCCTGCTTGCCGAGGAATATGATGTGGGCAATGGTCGCTTTCTGGGCAATTTTCCCCAAGCGCTTTCGCACCTCGCACTGATCGATACCGCATATAATCTGCTCGAAACGCACGGGCCGGCGCGCCAGCGCGCAAAACACCGGCCCTCGGATTGAGCAGGTTTCGCTATTCGCTTATCACGCCGCACGCGATGCGATCGCCGGAATCGCCCGAGGGCTGGCTTTTGTAATCATCGGCCCCGGCATGCAGGACGACCGCCGAGCCGTCATCGTCCTTCAGGCGCTGGTCTCCTTCCGTGCCGAGCGTAAAGCCGCGGGTGAAGAACTCCGCCTGCAACACGCCATCATCCTGAACATGGACATTCGGCAGGTCGCCGGGATGCGGCCCGTTCTCGACTTCCAGGCCGTGCTGCAGGCCACGGGCGAGATGTCCGCCGGCGGATTTGAAGCCATCGGCTGCATCGCATTTGCCGGTTTCGTGGATATGGATGCCGTGCGTGCCGGCCGGCACGCCCTTGGCATCGACCACCACAAGCACGATACCCGAGCCCGTCTCAGTCATGGTGACGGTTCCGGTGATTCCGTCGCCTTCCAGCGTCGCCTTGGCGGTGTCTCCTTCGGCGGCATGGGCTTGAGGCAGCATGAGGCTCGTGAAGATCGTTGCTCCAAGCAGAAATCGTTTCATTCCATCTCTCCCCGTGGTCGAAAAAAGCGCTTATGCCTCCCTTAAACCGGCAAGGGCCCTAAATGTTCACGCTTCGCCTGGCAGATCGGTATCTTCGTGCAGCATATCGCGGATCCATAGCTTCTTGATGAGGACAAAGGTGACGACCGTCAGCGGCGTCGCGAACAACACGCCCAGCGGGCCGAACAGCAGACCGAAGGCGATAATGGCGAAAATGGTGACCGCCGGCGGAAGCTGAACCATCTGCTCCTGGACGAGCGGCGTGATCACCGTTCCCTCGACCTGCTGGACAAGGACATAGAGCCCGATCACCCATAGGACCATCACCGGACTCTCCGCCAGTGCAACGGTCGCCGCTGGAATGACCGACAGCACCGGACCGATAACGGGAATGAATTCCAGCAGGCCGGCGATGAGGCCAAGGGCAAGCATTGATGGCATGTCCAGCATCCAGAGCCCGGCTGTGGTCAGCATCCCGACCAGAAGCATCGACAGCAACTGCCCCATGAGCCAGAGCCGCAGGGCATCGAAGAGCGCAGCCAGCGTCTCCGCCACCTCGCGGCGGATGCTTCGCGCTGTAAGCAGCAATATGCCCCGGCGATAAAGATCGGGATTGGCGGCGAGATAGACGCCGGCCATAAGCAGGAAGAAAAAATCAATGGCGGCATTCGCCAGAAGCGAGGAATAATTGGTTATGCGCAGGACGAGCGAGCTCTCCTCGATGTTTCGCCGTGCAAAATCCTCCAGCCGCTCCTGCAGGCCGCTGATGCCGACGGCATCCTCGGCCTTGTCGATCAGCTCCGGAAAGCGGTCGACAAGCTGGCCTATCTGCGCCCGTGTCTCGGCACCGAGAAGATAGGTGAAGGCCGCGATCAACAGTCCGACGATAAGGACGGCCAGGGCAAGCGCCCCTTTTTGCTTGAGCGGTGTCCAGCTTCGGATGAAATCGGCGAGGGTCTTGAGGAGGACGGCCACCAGAACGGCCCCGAAGGCAAGCAGGATCAGATGGGCGAGTTGCCACAGGGCGAAGAGGGCTGCGGCGAAACCCGCCGCGAGCACAAAGATGCGGGCGAAGAACCAGACATCCGCGCTGCTGCCGGGCGTGTATCCTGACGTCTTTTTATCCTCCACGTTCGCGTATCCGAGGGATTTTCCACTGTCGGAGCCTGTCCAACCGCCATTTCGTCGATAGGTTCCCTCGATCCGACTATATTGGAGGAGGCGAGCCAATCAGAGATGTTTAATGATATTAATGATGTAATAATAAGTAACTGTGTGGGATTTTTGGCAATGATACTTCAAAGCGTATAATCGATATTCATAAAAGAATGACGCGCCCTAAATTGATCCGTAATTTTATTTATTTTAGAGATAACTAAACTAAAGTCTAATGCAAGTATATTTTGCCGACGTCCAGGCGTGTTGAAATTATGACCGCCTACGCGGAAGCTCACACGAATTGTTTCAAAGATGAGATGTTGTTGTATTGCACTGCAGCATCATTTTCCTATCGTCGTCGATATGCCATTCAATCAGCGGCTAGGAATGTGCATGAGGAATTCCGTCATAGCGAGCAGTCTGAGTTTTCCGCGGGCCGGCTCATCGTTTCGTGGTGTGGGCCCGATATTTCCCGTCGCCGTAAAATCTCCGCCATTTTTGTCAGGGATGGTTATACTGCACCCCTGATTTGATCCCTACGATGCCCGGGTCGGGGTGATCCGGGCGCCTTGCATAGGAACACAATGACATGAATTTGACGGTCTTTGGAATTGGCTATGTCGGCCTCGTGCAGGCGGCCGTGCTGGCTGAGGTCGGGCATGATGTGACATGCGTGGATGTCGACGCCCAAAAGGTGGAGCGGCTGAACCAGGGCATCATCCCGATCTACGAGCCGGGCCTCGAGAGCCTCGTCAGGGAGAATCATGCCGCGGGCCGCATTCGCTTTACGACCGATGCCGCGGCTGCGGTGAAACATGGCCAGATCCTGATGAGCGCGGTCGGCACACCGCCCGGCGAGGACGGATCGGCCGATCTCAAATATGTGCTCGCCGTCGCCGAAGTCATCGGCCGCGAGATGGAGGCGCCGAAGATCGTCGTCAGCAAATCGACGGTGCCGGTCGGCACTTGCGACAAGATCAGGGCCACCATTGCTGGTATCCTCAAGGAGCGGGGCCGCGAGAACCTTTCCTTCGAGGTCGTCTCCAACCCGGAATTCCTCAAGGAAGGCTCGGCCGTGGCCGATTGCATGCGGCCCGACCGCATCATCATCGGCACCGGCAGCGAAAAGGCCGAGAAGGTGATGCGCGAGCTCTACGCACCGTTCAACCGCAATCACGAACGTATCATCGTGATGGATGTTCGCAGTGCCGAATTCACCAAATATGCCGCCAATTGCATGCTGGCGACCAAGATCAGCTTCATGAACGAGATGTCCAATCTCGCCGAAAGGCTGGATGCCGATATCGAGGCAGTACGCAGAGGCATCGGCAGCGATCCGCGCATCGGCTACGACTTCATCTATCCGGGCCTGGGCTATGGCGGCTCGTGCTTCCCGAAGGACGTCCGCGCCCTGATCAAGACGGCCGAAACCGTCGATTTCGAGCCCAAGGTGCTGCAGGCGGTCGAACAGCGCAACAATGAGCAGAAATCGGTGCTGTTCGACAAGGTAAAACATCATTTCAACGGCGATCTCAAGGGCCGGACCTTCGCGCTCTGGGGCCTGGCGTTCAAGCCGAACACGGATGACATGCGCGAAGCACCAGCCCGCGTGCTGATGGAGGCGCTATGGGAAGCCGGGGCGAGCGTGCAGGCCTTCGATCCCGAGGCGATGCAGGAATGCCAGAACATCTATGGCCAGCGTGATAACCTGCTGCTTTGCGGAACCAAGGAGGCGGCGCTGCGCGGCGCTGACGCGCTGCTGATCGCCACCGAATGGAAGATTTTCCGAGCGCCCGCCTTCGATGCCATGCGCGAGGCGCTGAAGAATCCAGTCATCTTCGACGGCCGCAATCTCTATGATCCCGAAGTCATGGCCCGCTATGGGCTCGAATATCACAGCATTGGCAGACGGGCGGCCGGCGCGGTGGCGGCGGAGCCAGCCGCATCCGAGGTGCAGGCGCTGGCGGAGGTCGTCAACGCCAAATAACGAGGAGCCACATCCATGCGAGTCCTGTTTGCCGGCGGCAACGGTTACTATCCGGAATTCAACGGCGGCGTTCAGTCGAGCACCCATCATCTGGTGGGGCAACTGCGTGCCCAGGGGCATGAAGCCTCGGTGCTGGCAGCCCTCTTCGGCGACGGGATTTTCGGCTTCAAGGCACGGGCCAAGATGAAGCTGCTACGGCAGCCGGCCGTGATCGACAATTTCCCCGGCTACCCCGTCGTCCGCGCCTGGTTCCCCTGGGAGGCGGCGGGCTTTGCCGTGGAGCGTCTCAGGCCGCAGGTGGCGGTGGTGCAGTGTCACAAATCGGTGCCGATCGGCAAGGCCTTGCAGGCCCATGGCGTGCCGCTGGTGGTCTATCTCAGGAATGTCGAATTCCATGAGCTGGCTGGCGATCTCAGGGAGCTGCCATCGGCGCATTACATTGCCAATTCCAATTTCACGGCGCAGGCTTACAAGGACAAATTCGGCATCGACGCCACCGTCATCCCGCCGACGATCGATCCCGAGCTCTACCGCACCCCGACGACGCGGGAATATGTGACGCTGATCAATCCCTATAATGAAAAGGGCTTCGAGCTCGCCGTGCGCATTGCCGAGCGCTGTCCCGATATTCCGTTCCTCATGGTCGAAAGCTGGAAGCTTGATCCCGACCACCGGGCACAGATCGAGCGCACCATCGCGCCGCTGAAGAATGTCCGGCTGGAGAGCCGCACCAGCGACATGAAAACGGTCTATGGGCGCACCAGGATCCTGCTTGCTCCCAGCAAATGGGAGGAAGCCTGGGGCCGCGTCGCTTCGGAAGCCCATTGCAGCGGCATTCCGGTCGTCGGTTCACGGCGCGGCGGATTGCCGGAAGCGATCGGCGAGGGCGGCGTGGTGCTCGATTACGACGCGCCGATCGAGGAATGGGTTGAGGCGATCCACCGGCTCTGGACGAACGACGCGGAATATGAACGGCTCTCGCAGGCGGCCAAGACCTTCTCGGAGCGGCCGCAGCTCGACCCGCAGCGGCAGTTCGCGACCTTTCTCGATATTCTCGAGCGGGTTTCCAGCGCGAACACCAGGCAGGCGGCGTGACGGCCGCGATCACAGACCGCCGCGAAATTTCGAAAGCCGGAAGAAAGATGAAGATCGGTATCGTCGTAGACCGGTTTCCGTCATTGTCGGAAACATTCGTTCTCGATCAGGTCAACGCGCTTCTGGAAAGAGGCTTTGAAGTCGGCGTGATCTGTAACGAGAAGGCGCTCCGCGGTGGTGAGCACAACGCGCGGATCCTCGCCGATAGTACGGTCTGCTGGTGGGGGAGCGCCGGACGGCTGCGACCCTACCTGCGCAAATGGTCCGGTGGCCTCTGGGACAAATCCTCGACGGCGATCGATGTCCTTTTCGCGGACAAGCTGCGCGGTTTCGATGTGATTATCGCCCATTTCGGCAATAACGGCCTGCGCGTTGCCCGCGCCATGAAGAAAAGAAAGATCGAGATTCCCCTCCTTACCATATTCCATGGCAATGATGTCGGGGTGCCGATGCATGACCGGACCCTGTGGCGCTACAGGCCGGTTTTCGAGCGTGGCGGGTTGCAACTGACGGTCAACGAGGTTTTCCGGAAAGCCCTGATCGGCGAGGGCGCTTCCCCTGACCGGGTGCTGGTGCAGCATATGGGGGTGCGGACCGACGAGATCGAATATGCGTGGCGGACCTGGGAAAAAGACACGCTGAAGGTGATTTCGGTCTGCCGCCTGACCGAAAAGAAGGGAATCGAATATGCGCTTCGCGCCCTTGCCTTGCTCTCGAACACGCACCCCGGGGTCGATTGGCATTATACGATCATCGGCAGTGGAGAATTGATGGACGCTCTGCAGCGCCTGGCCACCGATTTTGGCGTTGCCGATCGGGTGGTTTTCGCCGGTCCGCGCCCGCATGAGGAGGTCAAGCGGTCGCTGCGCGAAGCCGATGTGTTTCTGCTCCCCAGCATCACCGCCTCCGATGGGGATGTCGAGGGCATCCCGGTGGCACTGATGGAGGCGATGGCCGCGGGCCTGACCGTGGTCAGCACCTATCATTCCGGCATCCCCGAACTGATCGAGGATGAAAAGACCGGGTTTCTCGCAGTGGAAAGGGATGTGGAGGCACTGGCCGGCAAGCTCGGCTGGATCGCGCAGAACCCGGCCCAATGCGAGCGCATTTCGCTCGCCGCGCGCAAGAAAGTCGAGGCCGATTTCAACGCGGAGACTTTGGCCGACGGCCTGGCTGAGATCGTCACCCGGCTTGCCGAGACAAGGGCCGTCGCGTGAAGGCGGATCATTCCCAGTTCGGGCGCATCGCCCTTCGCGGCGGGATCGTCACCGGCGGTGCGCAGGCCATCAAGATGGGCCTGCAGTTCCTCTCCGTCATCATTCTCGCCCGCCTGCTGGCGCCTGAGGATTTCGGCCTCATCGCGTCGGTGGGCCCGATCGTCGCCTTTGTCGGGCTCTTCCAGAATCTCGGGCTGCAGCAGGCGGTCATCCAGCGCAAGGAGATCGACCAGCGGCAGCTCAACCAGGTCTTCTGGCTGAGCGTGCTCGTCGGCTTCTGCTGCACCGGCATCGTCGCGGCGCTCGGCCCCGCGGTCGCCGCTTTCTACGGCGATGCGCGCATGACCGGGATCACCATTGCGGCGGGCCTGCCACTGTTTTTCGGCAGCCTGGCGGCCCTGCCTTTCGCGCTGATGAACCGCCACCTCCAGTTCGGCCAACTTGCAATCAATGATGTGATCACAGCCCTTGCAGGGTTGCTCACTGTCATCGTCGCGGCCTGGGCGGGGCTCGGTTACTGGTCGCTCGTGCTGGGGCCCGCGGTCTCCGCGATCGTGGCGCTCGTCGCAGCCTGGCGGGCGGCGGGGTGGAAGCCGGATCGACCGGTCTTCGGGGTCGATTCCGATATCATATCGTTCGGTGCCAATCTGACAGGCTTCAACCTCGTCAATTTCTTCTCGCGCAATCTCGACAATATCCTGATCGGCAAATATTCGGGCGCGGTCCAGCTCGGCTATTACGACCGCGCCTATAAGCTTCTCCTTTTCCCGCTGCAGAACATCAATCAGCCGCTGACGCGGGTCATGATCCCGCTTTTGAGCCGCATCCAGGATGACAAGGCGCGGTTCCGCGACATCTATATGCGGACCAACTGGCTGCTTGCGGCCATCACCACCCCCGGCATCGCGGCGCTGACGCTGACCTCCACGCAAGTGGTCGGCCTTCTTTTCGGTGAGCGGTGGCTGGCTGTTGCGCCGATCTTCGCCTGGCTCGGGATCGCCGGTCTCATCCAGCCCGTTTCCAGCACGACCGGCTGGATATTCATCTGCCAGGGCCAGACGAAAACGATGTTCCGCTGGGGCATCTATTCCTCGCTGACGACGGTTCTTTCCTTCTTCGTCGGCCTGCAGTGGGGCGCCGTCGGCGTTGCAGCCGCATATGCGATCAGCGGTTATGTGCTGCGCGTGCCGGTTCTCGCCGTGCTGATGCAGCGCGTCGGTCCGGTCTCTGCTGCCGATTTCCTGATGGTGCAGGGCCTCTTCATCGTCTCGGCCCTGCTCGCCTGGGGTGCTTATCATCTGCTGCCGGGTGTGCTCACCCAGCAATCGGACCTTCTCGCCGTGATCCTGGCGGTGGCGTTAAACTACGTGATCGCGCTCGCCCTCGCTCTTCTCTTTCCGCAGCCGCGCCGGGCGCTTCTGGCTGTCCTTTCCAAGGTCACGGCTCTTCGCTGAGCGTTCGGGAACAAGTGGCCGCAGGAGTTCGACCGCCGACATCGCCGAAGCGTGTTCCTGAAGCACCGCCTCGAGGCTCGTCTTGCGATAGCGATCGAGATTGCCGATGAAGGCATCGAGCTTCTGGCGGGCTTCTTCCTCGGTGACGGTATCGATATCGAGAAGCAGATCCGAGACGCCGATGCGCTTCGAAAGTTCGCGCGTCTTGAATTCATAGGCGATCGGCAGCACCGGTGTGCCGACGCAAAGCGACATGATCATCATATGCATGCGGGTGGCGACGACGAAATCGAAGTCCTTGACGAGCGCCATCAACTGCTCCGGCGTATGGAAGCCTGTGTCAACCTCGACGTGGCTGACGATTTCCGGGTCGAGACCCTCCACGATCGCTCGCGCGGTCCTGGAATCGTCATGCGCATATTCGGGCACGCCCTGACAGGTGGAGACGAAGGTCACCGCCTTGCCATGGTCGCGGACGAGCGCGGTCGCGATCTTGCGGATCGAGCCGATATAGCGCTCCATACCGTCGTCGCCGTCCTTGACGTAGTTCCAGTGCCGCACGGAGATGGCGACGCGGCCGGTTTGGGGTAGCGGGTTTTTGGTGTTGAGGATGCTGGCGATCCTGTCCGTATCGGCAAGCGCGAAGACGGCATCGGCCACCACATGGCACTTTTCGGGATCGTCCACCAGATCGCGAATATGCTCCAGCGAACGGGCATCGCGCAGCAGGATGAGAGGGCTGCGGTCGAGGATCGGCTTCAATGCATCGCGATTGGTGCTCTTGTTGAAGGGCCCGAGCGACTGGGTGAAGAATACGGGATCCTTGCCGAGGGCTGCATCAATGCGGAACTGGTTGATGCGCTTGTCGAGATTGTAGGTCTCCACGAGATAGGTTCCGCCCGTGGTGATCACCAGATCGGCATCACGATAGAGGGCGAGACCGTGGCGGTCCTCGGCACTGAACAGGGCGTCGCCGATGCGGCCGCTCATTCCTGATTGTAGAGCCTGGAAGGCAAGGCGGTTATAGGTCGGCTTGAGCGCGTTCTTCAGGGCATTATCGTCATATTTATATTTGAAGAGCGATTCCGACAGGAGCTTGTGGAATTCGATATCCGGATAATCCTTGCGGGGATAAAGCCTCGCCGCCGCTGCTGGCTGGCTGTCAAAAACCAGGAAATGCAGGTCCTCATCCCATGTCGATTTCAGGATATGTCTGATGGCCAGGAGAATGGCTGCATCACCGGTGTTCAGGCAGACGGTGTTCTCAATGACGATCTTCACTAGGCATCACCCTCAAGGACAGGATATCAACGAAAAACGCGACGTTCGGCGTGGGCGGATGGCCAGGTCAAACTTGCTAAGCTGGTGACGTGGCCGATGCTGCATGCTGATATGAGAGTAATGGCATTTTTGCGGTGCAACAAGAATAAAAGCGGATGCTGTCCCGACGCATCCGCGGCGGGAAAGCCTTCGTAACCGTTAATGTTGCGCGAATTAGGATTGGGAAATGCGGCGCTCGTGCGAACGGCCGTCTATGCGGAACGGCAACCGCAGCGCGGCCTTGAATTTGATCGCCTCTTCATTGGCCGTCTCTCTCGAGCCGCCCGCATGGCGCAGGATCATTTCAGCCTGCAACGGTGTAATGCGATGTTTTTTCGCGAAGTATTCGACCGAATATTGCTGCTTTGGGCAGACCTGCTCAATCATAGCGCCCCCTCTACTATCGAACTCAACCTAAGGGAAATATAATACCACAGGCGCAACCACATCTGTAGACCCCAATTCCGTGGGATCAATAATTTTTTTGTAACAGTGTGTATTCACACGCCGAAGATGATGCATCGCAGACGATGCGGAAATGTGACGCCCTGCATCACAAAGAAAAGTCGTCTCTCTCTGGCGCTTCAGGCCATATGGGGGCATCCTGTGGGAGAGGACCCATCATCATTGGCAGAGGGAGGATGGCCGATGCGTTGCTTCACAGTCCTTGGACCGTCGCAGACCGGAAAGTCCACGCTCGTGGAAAGGCTGGGCGCGCTGGAAGGCGCGCCGAAGAAATCCATTTCTCCATATGGCCTGGGCCTCACCGAATTCGAGTTCGGAAACGAGGCGTGGTGCGCGCTCGACACACCAGGCGCCAGCGAGAACCTCGTCCATGTGCAGGAGGCGCTGCTGGCGAGCGACGCCTGCATTTTGTGCGTTTCGCCAGCGCCTGAGGAGGCTGTCCTCGCCGCACCCTATCTGCGGGAGATCGAGGCATCCGGCACACCCTGCATCCTGTTCGTGAACCGGATGGATGAACCAAGGGGGCGGCTGAGGGATGTCATCGCCGCCCTACAGGATTATGCCGGCCATACGCTGCTTCTCCGGCAGGTGCCGATCCGCGAAGGTGACAGGATCGTCGGCAGTTGCGATCTCATCTCGGAACGCGCCTGGCGCTATCGGGAAGGGCAGCCCTCGGCCCTGATCGAAATTCCGGAAACGGTCGTGGATCGCGAGCGTGAGGCGCGGGCCGAACTGCTGGAGCATCTTTCCGAGTATGACGACTGGCTTCTGGAAGAGCTGGTGGAGGACCGCGAGCCGGCCAGCGACGCCATCTACAGCATTGCCTCGCGGGTTCTCCGGGAAAACAGGGTCGTTCCGGTTCTCGTCGGTTCCGCCGGCCATGGCAATGGCATGATGCGCCTGATGAAGGCGCTCCGCCATGAGGCGCCGCCCGTTGCCATGCTTCGCGAGCGCCTTGCCGCCTCCGGCGAGGTCGAGGAGGACATGCTGCTTGGCGTGAGTTTCCACGCCTATCACCGCCCGAGCGTCGGCAAGACGGTTCTCGTCCGCGCGCTTGTGGATGACCTCAGGCAGGGCGCGGTGTTGGGCGGTTCAGGGCTGGGCGCCGTGCAGGATGCCGCGACGGGAAAGCCCGTTCAGGCAGTCGGGACAGGAGCCACATTCGCCGCCGTCAAATCCGATCACCTGCCGGTGGCGAAGCTTTTGACGCGCGATGCGGTGTTTCCGGCACCGGAATGGACCGCGCCGCCACCGCCAATGCTCGAGCGGATATTGACCCCGGTCAACGAGCGGGACGAGACCAAGCTCTCTGGCATGCTGGCGAAGCTTGCTGAGACGGATCGTGGCCTCATCGTCACGCAGGAAGAGGGGAGCGGTGCTCACCTCGTCTGCGTCCAGGGGCCGATGCATTTGCGCGAGATCTGCAAGACATTGTCCGAGGTTTTCCATATCGAGGTGACCGACCGGGCGCCCGGCGCGGTCTACCGGGAAACAATAACCAGACCGGCGGATGTTCATTATCGCCACCGCAAGCAGACGGGCGGTGCCGGCCAGTTTGCGGATGTGAAGCTGACGGTCCGACCGACCGGGCGCGGCGACGGCTTCGCCTTTGCCGAAACCGTCAAGGGCGGCGCCGTTCCGCGCAACTACATTCCGGCCGTCGAGGCGGGCGCCCGCGAGGCGATGGAAAAAGGTCCGCTGGGTTTCCCGGTCATCGATGTCGGCGTGACGCTGACCGACGGCCAGCACCATTCCGTCGACAGTTCGGATTTCGCGTTCCGCGCAGCCGCGAAAATGGGTGTGCGGCAGGCGCTTTCGCAAGGGGCGGCCGTACTGATGCAGCCGATCACACGGGTCGAGATACATATACCTTCGATCTATTCCGGCAATCTGGTGCCGATCGTCTCCGCGTTGAAAGGCCAGGTTCTCGGCTTCGACCGGAACGAAAAGGTGAAAGGCTGGGATATTTTCCGGGCGCTTGTCCCAGGTAGTGCGCTCGACGAGCTGGCGCGCTCGCTGCGTTCGGCCACCCAGGGCATGGGTTTTTTCTCCAAGAGCTTCGATCATTTCGAGGAGCTCTACGGCAAGGAGGCGGACGCGATCATCACGATGCAGGGCGCGCAGGCGAGTTGAGTATGCGCTGCAGCTCTTCCGCTTGCCTATTCTAAAGGTGAGGATGGGGCTGATTTATACTTCAACAGGTCTTTGCCCGCTGTAATAATGCTTGCTCGTGATCTCGACGGATTTCCCCACTCCGGCAAGAGAGATTTCAGCCGTGCGAAGAGACATCATGTCGGCCCTTTTCGGCCGAAAGTCGAAGTCTGAAGCAGATCGTGGGTATTCTGTAGATAATGGGAGAAATATGCCTGTAAAATTTCAGATGAATATGGTAACTATTTGTAATTCTCTCTCAATATTTTGGTAGATGAACGGTTTCATAACCATCATTCCCATATTTGCTTCGATTATTATTTGTGAATGTGCTATACACCGAATCATTGAGTTCAATGCTTTGGCTCCTCCCTGAACTCAATACTGAGCATGGCGCTCTCCTCCCTGCCGTGTTCAAAGATATGGCCCGCTGCTCCTCCTCCCGCAGCGGGCCTTTTTTATTGGGCTTCCAGTAAATCTTTCCGGAATTCTCTCGATGTTTTTACGAAAATAGCGCTATTCTATTCCCAGTGTTTAGAAGTTTCGCGGGGTATCTGCGGCATTGAGTAAGTATTCAGATAGGTCGCTCATTGTCTCCACTCATATGGCCTGGCCGCCTGATACTTCGATCCTCTGTGCATTGACCCAACGATTATCCTCGGTGAGCAGGCTTGCGATCATCGGCCCGATATCGTCCGGCACGCCGGTGCGGCCGAGCGCGGTCATGCCGGCAAAGATCCTGTTGATCTCCGGATTATCGCGGACCGCGCCGCCGCCGAAATCGGTTTCGATCGCGCCAGGCGCCACCGTATTGACGGCGATCCCGCGGCTGCCCAGCTCCTTTGCCAGATAGAGAGAGAGCACCTCGACCGCGCCCTTGGCGGCCGCATAAGCCGCGAAGCCGGGATAGGTGACCCGGGTGAGGCCAGAGGAGAGGTTCACGATGCGGCCGCCATTGGCCATCAGCGGCAGCAGTGTCTGGGTGAGGAAGAACACGCCCTTGAAGTGGACGTTCACCAGCCGGTCGAACTGTTCTTCCGTGGTGTCGCCGATCAGCGCCATATCGCCATGGCCGGCATTGTTGACGAGGTGGTCGAATGTCCCGCGTTGCCAGGTCTCGCGCAACGCCGTCTTCAGTTGATCTGCGAAGGCGGCGAAGCCGGCCACATCAGCCGTGTCGAGCTGCAGGGCGACCGCTTTGCGACCCATAGCCCCGATCTCGGCGATGACGGCCTCAGCGTCCGCCTTGCGGCTCTGATAGGTGATAACGACGTCGCTGCCCTTGCGGGCGATGTTAAGCGCGGTATTGCTGCCGAGCCCACGGCTGGCGCCGGTAATGAGAGCGATCTTGGTCATGGTCCGTCTCCGTTGTTGTGACGGCTCCTATATTTGCTCATCGGCACGGTTCTTGTTGCCGGAAGCTCGACACTTCTTGCCTATTCCTCCAAATGCGGTTTACCCGAGCAACTGGTATGGTTAGGATCACGGCATGAAAGATACGCTGCTTAACACCGTCCGCCGTCATGCTGAGGCCCATGCCGATCCAGCTGGCATTGCCCGAACTGCCATCCCGGGCCTGACGCTCATTTGGGCGACGATGCCGAGCGGGCTCGACTATGCGATTTCGCGGCCGCTCATCGCCCTTGTGGTGCAGGGAAGCAAGCATGTCACGATGGGCGATCAAACCTTCACCTTGAGCGCCGGCGATGCGATGCTGATCACGGCCGATGTACCGACAATCAGCCGGATCACGCGCGCCAGCATCGCTGAACCTTATCTCTCGCTTGTCCTGGATCTCGATCCAGCGGTGATCGCGGAGCTGATGGTGGAGATGGAGGCGGCTCCCGTGGCGGACACGGCGCCGGTGTGTATCGAGCCGACAGATGCGGAGATTGCTGACGCGGCGCTGCGGCTGGTGCGCCTCCTCGAGCGTCCGGCCTCCGTCCCGGTTCTGCAGGCGCAGCTCATACGCGAGATGCATTACTGGCTCCTGATAGGGCGCCACGGAGCGGCGATCCGGCGTCTCGGCTATCCGGATGGTCGTGTGCGGCGTATCGCGCGCGCGGTCGCTATGCTTCGGACCGAGTTTGCCCAAACCTTGCGGGTAGAGCATCTGGCGGCTGCGGCCGGGATGAGCCCGTCCTCCTTCCACCAGCATTTCCGCGCCGTCACTTCCCTCTCGCCGCTACAGTTTCAGAAACAGCTGCGGCTGATCGAGGCGAGACGGCTGATGATTGCTGAGGGAGTATCGGCAGGCAGCGCGGCCTTCGCCGTGGGGTATGAGAGCGTGCCGCAATTCACCCGGGAGTATCGCCGGATGTTCGGCCTGCCGCCTGTGAAGGACACGAAAGTTATAAAGCGCTGGGCGGAAGCGGCCGAATAGGTGCTGGACAAAAAACAACACCCGCCGCGGGAGGAGGTGCGGCGGGTGTCGTTAGGTTAAGGCTGACTGGGAGGAGGAGGTGTCAGCCTTATTCGCGCGGGTTTGGGAGGAGGTAAACCCTTGCGAAGCTCTATTTTCGAAACTGAAAATAAACCAAATGGCTGAAATTGGAATGCACAATAGTGCATAGCAGCAATGTATCTGGTGCAATGCAATATCGCCTTTGGGCAAGACACATGGGGTGGGCCATGCCCCTGTGTCAGGCCTCCGTCTCGGGGCCGGGCACGATGGATCTGATGTTTCTGATCTGCTCGGCGCATCGCTCCGCCGGCAGGCGACAGGCGATTGCCAGGGCGAAGACGGCGAGCGCGAAGATGGTGATCGCGGCAATGTCCCAGCCGAAGGGCAGCAGGCCCCGCCCGCCGAACGTGCCGAAATAGGAGAAGAGGCCCAGCCCGGCAAGGTAGGGGAGGAGCCAGGCCGCTTCGCGGAAATCGAGCTTGCCCGGAGAATGCCACCGCGCATGAATCAGGAAGAGCACCAGACCTGCCAGAAGCGCCAGCCCCAGCCGCCAGAGCGTATCCCATCCACTCCAGTAGATGACGAGCGTCGACACCACGAAGGCCGGCGCGGCGATCCACAGGACGGCGGGCAGGCGCAGCGGGCGCCGCTGATCCGGCAGAAGATCGCGAAGCGCTACCACGGTAACCGGACCGACGACGAAGGAGAGAACGATCGCCGAGCTGTTGAGCTGCACGATCTCCTGGAACGGCAGCAGCAGAAAGACCAGCGAGCTGAACACGAAATTGACGATCAGCGCGGAGAGCGGAATGCCACGCTCGGAAAGCTTGGTGAGAAATTTCGGAAAAAAGCCATTCCGCGCCAGCGCGTATGCCAGGCGCGCATTGGATCCCGTGGCCACCAGGCCGCCGCCGAACGGGCCGATGACGGCGCCGACATTGAGCAGGCTGACGAGCCACAGAAAGCCGAGCGAAGTGGCGATCGCCTCGATGGGACCAAGCCGGGCATTGATCAACAAGCCTTTCCAGCCGCCGGACAGCATCGTTGCCGGCAGCGCCCCGACAAAGGCGAGCTGCAGGCTGGCATAGACGACAAAGCAGATCAGCACCGACAGGATCAGCGTCAGCGGAATGGTGAGGCCAGGGCGATGCACCTCGCCGGCCATATCGATGGCATGGCGGAAGCCGATATAGGAAAAGATGATGCCGCCCGTCGATACCGCGGCAAAGATGCCATGCAGGCCGAAGGGAGAAAAACCGCCGGCATCGCTGAAATTGCCGCTGTCGAAGCGCGCTAAAAGGAGCGTCGCGATGATGACGAGCGGTATGGCGATCTTCACCCAGGTGAGGGTGGAGTTGACCTTGGCGAAAAACTGGACGCCGGCGGCATTGATGAGGGTGAAGATGGCAAGAAGCCCGATCGCCATGAAAAGGGTCGGCCCATGTGATATGTCGCTGCTGAGCCAGCTGAGATGCGGCGCGAGATAGCGCAGCATCGCCTCCACCTCGACCGAGGCCGTGGTGTTGTAGCCGATCCAGGCGCTCCAGCCCATAGCCATCGCCACCACATTGCCGTGGCTGAATTGCGGAACGCGGGCGATGCCGCCGGGTACGGGCAGCATGGCGGAAATCTCGGCGAAGGTGAGCGCAATGAGGAGAATTGCAATGCCACCGATGGCCCAGGCGATGATCGCCGCCGGGCCGGCCTGCTCACTTGCGAGAAGCGGTGCGAACAGCCAGCCGGAACCGAGCGTTCCGCTCACCGCCACGAATGTCAGGCCGATCAGCCCTATTTCGCGTTTCATATGCTGGTTTTTAGGCACAATACCCCGGAATTTATGGAGGGAATCGTTATTTTGACAATGAAGATGGCCGACTCGTCAGAATTGCGCAAGAAAAGCTTCGGTAAAGACCGATTTTTCATGACACGATGATTTCCGCCCGATTAACAGATCTTGGATTTTACCACCAATATTTGACGGAATCATTCAAACCATCCTGCCTTCATTGGAAGTCCTCGGATTGACACCTACGACTTCCAATGACGAGGGGAGTGTTATCCGGCCGGCCGTTCCATTCAACTTGGAAACCCTGGCTTATCGCTGCCGGGCCTTGCGTGCGGCGTAGCGGCGATCACGCTCGGCCTTCCGCTCCGCATCATCTGCTACAACACGCGCGATGCGGCTTTTCATTTCGGCGTGCTGCGCCTCCGCCATGGCTTCGGCCTCGGCAGCTGCTGCTTCGGCCAGGGCTGCAACCTCTGCCAGCCGGCGGTCATGCTTTTCCTGCTTCAATCGCTCGCGTTCGGCGCGTCGCGCTTCGCGCGCGGCAGAAACTGCCAAACGCTCTTCGCGCTTCGCCAGCATTTCGGGATCATTGGGTTTCGGCGCAGTCTCGAACTTCTTCAGGAGTTGCTGCTTGGCCTCGGCTGAGGCTTTGCGGCGTTCGGCAAAGCCATTGTCGTTTACATGTCTCAATCCTGCGTCATCCTTGTCGCTACAGATTTATTTCAGTTTCGCCAGTGGTTCCGCCATAAAAAAGGCCAGGCGATTGCCTGGCCTTTTTCTGGTTTTATCCCTGCCATGCCAGTACATCCGTGGTCATGGCGAGATCAAATACCGTTAGGCAGCTTGCAACTGACCAGCGGACATTTTGCCCGACTTGTTGTCGCGTTCCATCTCGAAACCGATCTTCTGGCCTTCAACGAGCTCGCGCATTCCGGCGCGCTCGACGGCGGAGATATGGACGAAAACGTCCGCACCGCCATTGTCAGGCTGAATGAAGCCGAAGCCCTTTGTGGAATTAAACCATTTAACTGTGCCGGTGGTCATAACGAACCCTCTCCATAGCAACATCTGTTCCCTCCGTACGACGCACGGATGGCATTTCATTTCGATGATTGAAGTGGGAAGTTCGTCAAGAAAGCGCGAGGCGCCAGCAAAAACAAATATCAGCAAACAACTATCGAGCGCTTCAAATAAGGTATCCTCACCGCTTTGTCAACTTTCAGCCAATTTGTCGGCCTGTTGTATGGCGGCAGGTGAGTTCAGTGCTTGCCGGCCGATCGACTCGGATGCACTATCTCACCGCATGACAACCGGTCTCCAGGGTCAGTTGATGTCCGTGAAAAAATCCAGGCTGGAAGCAGCTTTCGCGAGTGTTGCAAATGCCGTGGCCAACGCGGCCGGGCGTCCGTTCGTTTTTCTCCTGTGCTGCCTGATCGTACTGGTATGGGGATTGAGCGGCCCCATATTCGGTTTCTCCGATACCTGGCAGTTGATCATCAACACCGGCACGACGATCGTCACCTTTCTGATGGTATTCCTCATCCAGAACACGCAGAACCGCGACGGGGCGGCGATACAGGCCAAGCTCGACGAGTTGATCCGCGTCTCCTCCGGCCACAACAGTTTCATCGGCATCGAGCACCTGCCGGCGTCGGAGGTCGAGGAATTCCGCCGCAAATGCGAAGATGCGGCGAAAAGGCATCACCGGGCCAGAAGGCATGCGCACCACAGCGACCTCCACAAAAGATGAGCGGCGGGCGCCAGCGATTCCTCACATGAAATCGCGTGCGATCTGCTTCTCGTAGCCCTTTTCGAAGACGAGCGTCTCGCCCTCATAGGCCCTGACATGGGCGCTCAGGAGCCAGTCATTCCCCGTGCAGGCGAGACGCGCGCGGCAGACGGTGCGCACCGTCCAGTCGCCGCGCTGCATTTCACAGGTCCAGGTGGACATGCCCGTCATGGAATGCGGATCGCCGGGGGCGATCGCCCAGTCCTCCTCGCGGACCTGGCGGGTGGCGAGCCCGGTATCGGGATGTTCCGAAAGGCCGGTATCCTCATGGATGCGGTAGTGCGTCTTGCCCGAGACGAGATCGCGTTCGACAGAGCGGCGAGTCTCAGCGGGTTCGTGCTCGATATATTTCGGCAACGGATCGGGATTGGCCGGCTCCGGCATGGCGATGTCTTCATGGGTGCCCAGCTTCGGTAGATGGAGCTCGAGGCTTGCCGTGTCGATCGTCACGCCCGGATCGCCAGGCTCGGGCAGGATCATCGGCCAATAGGCGGTGGAAAGGGCGAGACGGATGCGATGACCTTCCCGGAAGCGATAGCCGCAGGCGTCGAGCACGAGGTTTATCCTGACCTTTTCACCCCTGGGCATCGGTCTGGGATCGGCATTGCCTTCACGATGGGCGAGGTTGAGCACGCCGAAGCTGACGCGGGTCGCCGTGCCATCGGGATGAACGTCGACGAGCCGGGCGATCAGATTGGCCCAGTCGCCGTCACAGGTGACATCGAACGCCAACACCGGGCGGCCGAGATAGTCGCACCCCTCCGCCAGCGGTGCGGTCTCGAAAACGAGGGATTGTGCGTCGTCGGCGCGCTGGTCTCCCGCCATTTCCGCATCCGGCTTGAGCGTGAAATATTCGCCTGCCGTCGTGCCGAGATCGAGGGGTGATTTCAGGAAGACGTCGCGCATGTCCCTTTCCTGCCGCGGGCCGAAATCGAGAGCGCCCGTGGCTGTGACATGGAGTTCTTCCATGTCCGGCTGCTGCCATTCCGCCTTGGCGATCCAGCGTCCGGGGTCGAATTCGCGCCGCAGGGCAGGACGCGGAGCGTCGAGCATATAGGCACGGACCTGCGGCAGGTCCTCTGCGCCGTTCGGCTCGTTGCGCAGCCAGCGGTTCCACCAGCGGATCGCTTCGCCATGGAAATCGGCGCGCGGCTTCGGCCAGGCGAAGTGGGGATATTTATGCACCCATGGTCCGAGGATAGCCTTGGCCTGATCGCCGAGGCCCTCGACCGCCAATAGCGGTGTGTTGCGATAGCCGTCGGCCCATCCGGCGATGACGAGAGCGGGAATGCGGACGGCCGAGAAATCCTCGCATATCGAACCGTGTTGCCAGAATTCATCCCGCCGCTGATGCTCAAGCCACTCTTCCAGGAAGAAGGGCTCGCCTTCCAGCCGCTCCAGCCACTGTTCGCGCCAGCGCTCGCCGACAATGGCTGGATCAGCCGGGCGCGACTGATAGGCAAGCATCGTTGCCGCCCATGACAGTTGTGCAGAAAGCTGGCAGCCATTCTTGTAATGGATGTCGTCATTATAGCGATCGACGGTGGAGGCGATGGAGATGACCGCCTTCAACGCCGGCGGCCGCAGGGCCGCCACCTGCAGGCAGTTGAAGCCGCCCCAGGATATGCCCATCATGCCGACACTGCCGTTCGACCATTTCTGCGCTGCGATCCAGGCGATCGCCTGGGAGGCATCGTCGAGCTCGCGCGGGGTATATTCCCCGTCGATCACGCCGTCCGATTCACCGGAACCGCGAATGTCGACGCGCACGCCGGCAATGCCCGCCGCTGCGAAGACAGGATAGGTGGATTCGTCGCGCGGCGACGTGCCGTCGCGTTTGCGATAGGGCAGGAATTCCAGGACGGCGGGTACGGGATCGGTCTCGGCCCCCTCCGGCATCCATATGCGGGCGGCGAGCCGCGTTCCGTCGGCAAGGGTGATCCATTCGTTCTCGATCACGGTGAAGGGGCGTGTCGCCATGGTCATCAATCCTGCAAGGTGCGTTTCAGCGGGCGGAAGAGAGACCGCCGGCTAATTGCCGGCACTTTCCATGCGGCGGGTCTTCAACACCTCTTCGAGCCAGCCGATCCGCATTTCTGGAACCGATTTCAGGAGCAGGTCCGTATAATCGTCGAAAGGCGGCGAAAGCGCGATGTGCTTTGGACCGAAACGGACGAGCCTGCCGCGATGCATGACGGCGACGGAATCCGCAATGGCGCGGACGATGGCGATGTCATGGGTGATGAAGACGTAGGAAACCTGCGTCTCCGCCTGCAGCCGCATGAGGAGCTTCAGAATGCCTTCCGCGACCAGCGGGTCGAGTGCCGAGGTCGGCTCGTCGCAAAGGATCAGATCCGGCTTTGCCGCCAGCGCGCGGGCGATTGCCACGCGCTGCTTCTGCCCGCCGGAGAGCTCGGCCGGATAGCGGTCGAGGAATTGCGGACCCATCTCGATCTGGTCGAGAAGCTCGGCGACGCGCTCGGTCTTGCGCCGTCCATGCACGCCGAAATAGAAGGTGAGCGGGCGGCCGATGATATCGCGCACCGTCTGCCGCGGGTTCATCGCGGTATCGGCGATCTGATAGATCATCTGGATGCGGCGCAGATGCTCGCGTGTGCGCTGCGCAAGCGCCTTCGGCAGTATTTTCCCGTCGAAGACGATATTTCCGGAACTCGGCGGCAGCAGGCCGGTGATGACGCGGGCGAGCGTCGATTTGCCTGATCCGGATTCGCCGACGATGGCGAGCGTCTGCCCCTTGGGAAGATGCATCGAGACGTCGAAGAGTACCTGCACGACATTGGAATAGGCGGCGCTGATGTCATCGAGTTTCAGGAGCGGCTCCGTCTGGTCCGCCGCTTCCGCATGCTGCATCCCGCGCACGCTGACCAGCGCCCTTGTATAATCCTCTTTCGGCGCCTCGATGATCTGTTTGGCGGTACCGTATTCCACGGTCTTGCCGTTGCGCAGCACCATGATGTCGTCTGACACCTGCGCGACGACGGCGAGGTCATGGGTGATATAGAGAGCGGCGACGCCGGTTTCCTCGATCGCATGCTTGATGGCCGCCAGCACGTCGATCTGCGTCGTCACGTCGAGGGCGGTGGTGGGTTCGTCGAAGACGATCAGCTCAGGGTTGGGACAGAGCGCCATGGCGGTCATCGCCCGCTGCAGCTGCCCGCCAGAGACCTGGTGCGGATAACGCTCGCCGAAGCTTTCCGGATTGGGAAGGCCGAGGACGCGGAAGAGATAGACTGCCCGTTCGCGGGCTTCCTCGCGGCTCATGATCCCGTGTTCGACGCTCGCCTCGATGACCTGCTCGCCGAGGCGATGTGCGGGGTTGAAGGCGGCTGCCGCCGATTGCGCGACATAGCAGACCTTGGCGCCGCGCAATGATCTGAGCCCGCTCTTGCCGAGCTTCAGGATATCCTGGCCGTTCAGGAGCACCTCGCCGCCGGTGATGCGGATGCCGCCGCGGCCATAGCCGAGGGTGCTCAGGCCGACCGTCGATTTGCCGGCGCCGGATTCGCCGATAAGGCCCAGCACCTTACCCTTCTGCAGTTCGAAGGACACGCCATCGACAATCGTAACGTCGCGCGGAGCCTCGCCCTGGGGATAGATTTTCGCTTCGATCTTCAGATTGCGGACCGTGAGAAGAGGTTCATGCATCGCCGCGTCCTCCTTTGAGCGAGGATGTCCGTTTCATCAGCCAGTCGACCACCATGTTGACGCAGACGGCGAGGATCGCGATGGCCGCTCCCGGCACCAACGCGGCGGAGATGCCGAAGATGATACCGTCCTTGTTGTCCTTGACCATGCCGCCCCAGTCTGCCGCCGGCGGTTGAATGCCGAGCCCGAGAAAGGAGAGAGTGGAAAGGAACAGGATCGAAAAGGCGAAGCGCAGGCCGAATTCGGCCAGAAGCGGCGACAGCGTATTGGGCAGGATCTCGCGGAAGATGATCCATAGCCTGCCTTCGCCGCGCAGCCGTGCCGCCTCGACGAATTCCATGACCGCGACATCGAGCGCCACCGCCCGCCCCAGCCGATAGACACGGGTGGAATCGAGTATGGCCATGACGAGGATCAGCACGATCAGGTTCTGCGGCAGGACGGCAAGCACGACCAATGCGAAGATGAGCATCGGGATCGACATCATCAGATCGTTGAAACGCGACAGCACCTGGTCGATCAATCCGCGCGACGTGGCGGCGGTGAAGCTCAACATGATGCCGAGCGAGAAGGAGATGATGGTGGCGGCAAGCGCGACCATCAGCGTTGTCCGTGCACCGAAGATCAGCCGGGAGAGAATGTCGCGGCCCAGATTGTCGGTGCCGAAGACGAACTGCGCATCGGGCGGCTGCCAGACGCTGCCGACAATCTCCGTTTCGCCGTGCGGGGCGATCCAGGGTGCGAAGATGGCGCAGATGAAGGCAAGCAGAATGCCTGCGATGCCGATCCAGGCCGTGACGGGAATATCGCGCGGTCTCATCGCGGGTGCCTCAGCCTTGGGTTGGCGATGATGGCGAGGATGTCCGCCACCATGTTCAACAGGATGTAGACGGCGGCGAAGATCAGGCCGCAGGCCTGCACCACCGGCATGTCGCGCACCGTCACCGCATCGACCATGTATTGGCCCATGCCGGGATAGACGAAGACGACTTCGACCACCACGACGCCGACGACGAGATAGGCGAGATTGAGCGCCACCACATTGATGATCGGCGCCACCGCATTGGGCGCGGCATGATGGACGATTGCGCGGAATGCGCCGAGGCCCTTCAGCTCCGCCGTTTCCATATAGGCCGACGACATGACGCTGAGGATCGCCGCGCGCGTCATGCGCATCATATGGGCAAGCACCACGAGGACGAGCGTTGCCACCGGCAGGGCGACGGCCTTCAGCCGTTCGAGAAAGGTCATACTGTCGTAAACGGTGGCGGGGAAGGTCGCCACGCCGAATTTGACGGCGAAGAACATGATGAGCAGGTAGCCCACGAAGAATTCGGGCAGTGAAATCGCCGCAAGCGAGATCACATTAATGATCTTGTCGGGAATGCGGTTGCGGTAGTGAACCGCCAGCATGCCGAGGCCGACCGCCAGCGGCACCGAGATCACCGCCGCGCATAGCGCGAGAAACAGCGAATTGCCGAGCCGCTTGCCGATCTGCTCGCTCACCGAGTTGCGGCTTGCCCAGGAGGTGCCGAAATCGCCCTGCACCGCATTGCCGAGCCATTCGAAATAGCGGGTGACGACGGGGCGGTCGAGGCCCAGGTCCTTGCGGATATTGGCGACAGCCTGCGGCGTTGCCGACTGGCCGAGATAGGTGGAGGCGAAATCGCCGGGCAGCGCTTCTATACCGCCGAAAATGAGGACCGAAACGGCAAAAAGCAGGGCAATGCTAAGCAGAAGCCGCTGGATGATGAGCGTCAACAGCGGAAAACGGTCCCTATAGCTTAGCTCGGGTTCTTTCTGGCCGGGCAGGATCCCGGTGTCTGTGGATTCGGACATGGACAGGAGGCCTCGCACTGAAACGGATCGGGGAGCACCGCGAGATTACGCCCGCGGTGCCTGTTCCGGGGATTTCAGGCGTCAGCTTTCCAGCCACACCCGGGTAGCGACATAGCCGTTGGACATGTCGTTTCCGATGTCGTGGACGTAGCCCTTCACCTTCTTGCTGGCGGCGTTCACGAAATCATTGAACATCGGCAGGATAAGGCCGCCCTCGTCGCGGACCATCATCGCCATCTCGCGATACATGTCCTTGCGCTTGGCTTCGTCGAGCTCGGAGCGTGCCTCGTAAAGCAGCTTGTCAAAATCAGGCCGCTTGAAGCGCGTATCGTTCCAGTCAGCGGTCGAGAGATAGGCCGTCGAATACATCTGGTCCTGCGTCGGGCGTCCGCCCCAATAGGATGTGCAGAACGGCTTGGCGTTCCAGACATTGGTCCAGTAGCCGTCGCCCGGCTCGCGCTTGACCTCGATGTTGATGCCGGCCTTCTTACAGCTTTCCTGGTAGAGGACCGCCGCATCGACGGCGCCGGGGAAAGCGACTTCTGAGGTGCGCAGGAGCACGGAGCCGGTATGGCCGGATTTCTTGTAATGGAAGGCGGCCTTGTCAGGGTCATAGGTCCGCTGTTCGATGCCTTCGGGGAAGAGGGCATAGGTCTCGTTGATCGGGAAATCGTTGCCAACCTTGCCGTAGCCACCAAGGATCCGCTGCACCATCGTCTCGCGGTCCATCGCATATTTCAGCGCCAGCCGCAGATCGTTGTTGTCGAAGGGCGCGGTGTCGCAATGCATGATGAAGACGTAATGGCCGCGGCCCGAGGTGTTGAGGATTTCAACGGTCGGCGCGCGTTTCAGGAGATCGACCGTCTTCGGGTCGACGCGGTTGATATAATGCACCTGGCCCGACGAGAGCGCGGCGATGCGGGCGGTGGCATCGTTCATGCCGATGATCTCGATGGAATCGACATAGCCGCGATCGGAACGCCAGTCATTGGGGTTCTTCTCGAAGGTAGCGCGCACACCCGGCTCGAAGCTCGCGAGCTTGTAGGGGCCGGTGCCGATCGACGCGCTGGGATCATCGACGCCGCCATTGGGCTGGATGATGAGGTGGTAGTCCGACAGGAGTAGCGGCATGTCGGCATTGCCTTCGTTCAGCGTCAGCATCAGCTTGCCGCCGTCGGCCTTGATCTCCTTGATCGATTTCAGGACGCCGAGCGCGCCGGATTCCGACTTTGCGTCGGTATGGCGCTTCAGGGTCGCCACGACGTCGTCGATGGTGAGTTCCTTGCCGTTGTGGAACTGCACGCCCTTGCGGATGGTGAAGGTCCATGTCGCCGCGTCGGCCGAGGGCTCCCAGGATTCGGCCAATGCCGGAACCGGCGCGCCGGTATGCGGGTCGGATTCGACCAGCATGTCGCCCCAGCAGCGGCCGACGACGAACATGAACTGCGAGAGGAATTTTGCCGGATCCTTGGAATCGGTGGCGGCCCCGCCTTCGAGGCCGAGCTTCAGGTGACCGCCGCGTTTCGGCTCCTCCGCCGCGGCGCTTTCGGTGAAAAGCTGGGATGCGGCGGTCAGCGTCAGCCCGGCAGCCATGGCTCGGCCCATGAATTCGCGGCGGCTCATGCCGCCTGCGTTCACGCGACCGGCGAGATATTTGATGTCATTGCTCATTTCCTTGTTCCTTCTCTGGTTGGCCCTTATAACGCCCGGGCGCGTTGTTCTTATTCCGGGGCGAGCGGCGAAATTTGCGGCAAACTAAACAGCCAGGCCGTCAAATCAAACCCTTGGCGGCCTTTTTATCGCAGATTTCGCTTCAATTCCTGATGTGTTCCGTCCCCCTTTCCCGCCTCTATCGCCGGGTTTTCAGCATAAACCCGGCGCACCTGCCGGCGCTGGAAATTGGCAGTGGATAAGCTTGATTGTTCCGGGATTTTCGCCCCAAGCGGGGCTCATGACAAGGTCTGTGGCGGCGATTGTCGCGCGGTCTATCATCGCTGCGGGAACGCCGTCCAATGCGGCGGATGCAAAAGGGATCGGTCAAATGGGCATTGCCTTTCCGCCGGAGGACGCCCGCCTGACGATACCGCCGCCATCGCTGGGCACCATCAAAAATTAGTATCCCCTTTTTCCGGTCTGGAAGCTCCTGGTGCGACATATTTCACCGTGCTTGCGACGCCGTTGAGATCAGGCCCGCATGCGCAGTATCTCAGCGACGATATCGACCGGGTTACGCCCCGCATCGAGCTTGCGCCAGTTGACGTCGCGGGGGTGCCGTTGCAACTGCCTCGATAGGATGTCGACTGTCGCGTCCGATGGCCCGCCTGTCCGGTCGCTGACCCGCTGCCAGAGCACGGCGGGATCGGCCTCGAGCCAGATGCCGAGGAAGGGCAGTGCCCGTTCGTGCGCCTGCGTTTCGATGAGCGTCCTGTCGTCGGGCCTGTCGAAGACGGCGTTGGCAACGACCGAACCGCCTTCGGAGAGGATCAGGCCAGTGCGCCAGGCCATCTCGCCATAGACCTTGATGGAAACTTCCGGCCGGTAGGCCCTTTCCGGCAGGCGCGTTTCCGGTGGCACCCCATGCATCGCCTTACGGATGCGGTCGCTTTCCAGGATGCGCGCGCCCGGCGGCGCGCCGACATGGGGCGCCAGGGCTTCGGCGACAGTGGTCTTGCCGGAACCGCTTAAGCCTCCGATGGCGATGAGCCGTGGCGGATATTCCTGAAGCAGATCGCGGGCGAGGGTGAAATAGGAACGGGCTTCGGCCGCGAGATCTTGTGATCGGGCGTTCGCGTCCTCGGCATGCGTTGCGGTGACATGCGCGCGCACCGCCGCCCGCACGGCCATGAACAGCGGCAGCAGCACGAAGCCGTCCTCGTCATCCACCTCGTCGAGATAGCGGTTCATGACAAGGTTGGCGAACTCCGGAAAGCCGCGGTGCCAGAGATCCATCAGCAGAAAGGCGAGATCATAGAGCACGTCGACCGTCGCGATCTGGTCGTTGAACTCGATACAATCGAAGAGACGCGGCTCGCCGTCGAGAAGGCAGATATTGCGCAAATGCAGGTCGCCGTGACAGCGGCGTACCTTGCCGGCAGCCTCGCGCCGGTCGAGCAACGCCGCATGGCGGGCGAGCGCCTTGCGGAACAAGCCGTCGAAAGCCTCGACTTCGCCCGCGTCGAAGACATGGCTGGTTGCGAAACCGGCCTTGTTGATATCGAGCACCGCCGCCAGATTGGCCGCACCACCACCGTTTGTATGGAGGACGGGCGCGGTGCGGTGGAAGCGCGCGATCATGCGGGCAGTCCCGGTCATCAGTTCGGACGTCAGCGTGCCGGCAAGCGCCATCCGATCGAGCAGGGCGGATTGGTCGAACCGCTTCATCTCGACCACCGCGTCGGCCAGATCCCCCGATCCGTCGAAGGCAAGCCGACCGTCCTCCTCCCGCGTGATCCGCCTTGCGCCGAGATAAAGTCCGGGTGCGGTTTCGGAATTGAGTTCCAGCTCCTTCCGGCATGCCTGGAGTCTCAGTTCCGGCGTCGAGAAATCGGCATAGGGCAATTTCACCGCGCGCTTCATCTTGAAGGCGCGGTCGCCGGCAAGAAAAACCCTGGAAATATGTGTCTCGATCGTTTCGACCGGCCCGGCGCTCCCATGGGTGGCAGGGTCCGCCAGAAAGGCGATTGCTGCCTGCTGGTTGCCGATGATCATCCAGGGCTCCTTAGAATGGCTCAGGGATGCATTGATTGCCTCAAAGTAGCGCCGCGTCCTCCGTCCTTTCGTCTCGAGGTCCCCAGGAGACGCAGGAGCCGGAGGAGCGCAGCGCGCCTGTCGCGTTTTCGCTGCGGTCCGAATTCGGTGGCATCAGCGAGGCTCCCACCCCTGCGGCTGTCGCCATGCTTTCCCGGTTCGGTCTGTTACGCGGCAAGCACGCCATCGAAGCATTCCAAACTACCGCTTTCGTTGACGAAGATCAAAGAAGCACCAAATCGCCGGCCTTGACCAAGATCAACGCGGGCCCCGCAGTGATCCGCAATCCTGCGACCATGATGCAGGATAAGACCATGTCTGACGATCCAGCGAGACTTTCCGCGTCGGTGCCGCGTTACACCTGTTATCCGCCCGCGCCGCGTTTCAACCCCGGCATGGCGGCCGAGACCCGCCGTGACTGGTTGGAGGCCCTGCCCGTCGGGCCGTCCCTTTCAGCCTATGGCCACATCCCCTTCGACAGCCACGACAGGAGAAAAACGAGATGATCCTTCCAACTGGAGCAATTGTTGCAGTCATCGACGGCAAGAAGATGCGCATCTTCCGCAATAAGGGCCATGAACCGCAGATCGAGCTCGTCGAACTGCCGGCACCGGACTTGGAAGCGGTCAATGGCGGCTCCGGCGGCCGGCACCGTAGCAGCACGGCCAATCCTGATATCGCGCGTCTGGAGGAGGACGATTTCGCCGCCGCCGCTGCTGCTTATCTTAACCGCGAAGCCCTGAACGGAAGCTTTGAAAACGTGCTGATCGTGGCCGATCCACGCACCCTGGGCGAGATGCGTCGGCATTTTCACCATGCATTGAACAGCAAACTGATCGGGCAGATCGATCGGGATTTCGCCAAGCATTCTGCTGAAGCCATAAAGACCGCCATAACCGCAGCGTGATGAGCCCTGGCACCACAGGGCGCCAATTGACTCCAGTCAAGGGTGGTTCCGTTCACGTGGTGCAGTCTTGCAGGCAATTCGCATGACCAATGGAGAAGATGATGAAAGCTCTCGTCTATGAAGGACCGGGCAGGAAATCCCTGCAGGATCGGCCTGTTCCGAAGATAAGCGCAGCGACTGATGCAATCGTGAAGGTAACTAGGACTACGATTTGCGGCACCGATCTGCACATCCTGAAGGGCGACGTACCGACCTGCACACCCGGCCGCATTCTCGGTCATGAGGGCGTCGGTATCGTGGACGAAGCCGGCGCCGGCGTGACGCAGTTCAAGAAGGGCGATCATGTGCTGATCTCCTGCATTTCTTCCTGCGGCAAATGCGAATATTGCCGCAAGGGCATGTATTCCCATTGCACGACCGGCGGCTGGATTCTCGGCAATACCATCGACGGCACGCAGGCCGAATATGTGCGCATCCCGCATGCCGACACCAGTCTTTACCCGATCCCTGAAGGGGCCGATGAGGAAGCGCTGGTGATGCTGAGCGATATCCTGCCGACCGGTTTCGAATGCGGCGTTCTGAACGGCAAGGTCGAGCCGGGAAGCACGGTCGCCATCGTCGGCGCGGGGCCGATCGGGCTCGCCGCGCTGCTGACGGCGCAGTTCTACTCGCCGGCCGAGATCATCATGGTCGATCTGGATCAAAACCGGCTTGCGATGGCCAAACGTTTCGGCGCCACCCGCACAGTCGAGGGCAGCGGCGAAAACGCCGCCGAACAAGTGATGTTGCTGACCGGCGGGCGCGGGGCCGATACGGTGATCGAGGCGGTCGGCATTCCCGCTACTTTCGAGCTTTGCCAGGCGATCGTGGCGCCGGGCGGGATCATCGCCAATGTCGGCGTGCATGGTGTCAAGGCCGACCTGCATCTGGAAAAGCTCTGGTCGTACAATATCGCGATCACCACGCGGCTGGTGGATACGGTGAGCACGCCGATGCTCATGAAGACCGTCCAGTCCGGCAAGATCGACCCAAAGAATTTGATCACGCATCGCTTCAAGCTCGGCCAGATCCTGAAAGCTTATGACACGTTCGGCAACGCAGCGAGCACCAAGGCGCTCAAGGTGATCATCGAGGCGACAGGACAGGAACATGAAATGGCGCAAAGCGCTTCCGACGCATCGCCGGATCGTCCGGCTTCGAAGGTTGCAGGCAACGGCGTGGTGGCCGGTGAATGGAGCCGCGATATCACCACCCACAAGGGACTGGCGTTCCATGTCCGCCCAGTCCGCCCCGACGATGAGGCGGCGCTGGCCGAATTCTTCGCACATGTGAAACCGCAGGATCTGCGGTTCCGCTTTCTGGGTGCCATGAAAGAGGTAAGCCATGATCGCCTTGTCACGATGACGCAGGTCGATCATCGTCAGACGGAGAACTTTCTTGCCTTTGCCGAGGACGGGAAAACCGTCATAGCCACAGCCATGTTGGCCTGCGATCCAGACTTTGAAAAGGGCGAGGTGGCGATCTCCGTGCGCGCGGAATACAGGCACAAGGGCGTGGGCTGGGAAATGCTGCGCCTTGTCGCCCGTTATGCCGAGGCGAAGGGCGTGAAGACGCTGGAATCGATCGAAAATCGGGAAAATCACGACGCGATAGAGCTTGAGCGCGAACAGGGCTTCGTCGCCGAGACTTATCCGGATGATCCGACTTTGATGCTGATCAGGAAGGAGCTTCGCCGGAGCTGAGGCCGGCGTTCTCCGGACGATCAGGCGGTTGCGAGCAGCATTTCCACGTAGAGCTCGCGCAATTCAAGGGCGAGCGATCCTGGCTTGCCATCGCCGATCGGCTGGCCGTCGATCGAGACGACGGGCATGACAATGGTCGAGGCGCTGGTGAAGAAGGCTTCGCGCGCCCTGATCGCTTCTTCCACCGTGAAGGTACGCTCGATGAAGGTCAGGTTCTTCTCCTCCACCAGGCGCAGGATAGCGCGGCGGGTCACGCCAGGCAGCACCGCGTGGGAGAGCGGGCGTGAGACGATTTCCCCTGCCTGGGTGACGATGAAAGCTGTAGAGGAGGCGCCCTCGGTAATAACGCCGTCTTCTACCATCCAGGCCTCGTTGGTGCCGGCCTCGGCGGCCGCCCGCTTTGCCAGGACCTGTGCCAGAAGCGAGACCGACTTGATGTCGCGCCGTGCCCAGCGCAGATCGGGCACGGTGATGACATCGGCGCCTTTCGACAGAGCGGCATTGGCGCGAACCGGTTTGGCCTGCGTGAACATCACAACGGTCGGCTTCAGACCGGCTGGAGAGAGAAAATCACGCTCTGAGACGCCGCGCGTTACCTCGATATAGATCAGTCCCTCGCTGAGGTCATTACGCGTGACCAGTTCCTGCTGGATCGCCGTCCATTTCGCCGTCGAATAAGGATTGGGAATGCCGATTTCGCGCAAGGAACGGTCGAGGCGCTGCAGATGCGCCTCATTATCGGCGAACCGTCCCTCGATCAGCGCCGTTACCTCATAGATGCCGTCGCCGAACAGAAATCCCCGGTCCATGACCGGGATGGACGCCTCTTCGAGAGGGAGGAATGTGCCGTTGACATAGGCGATACGGGGAGAAGATGCGGCTGCCATGGGGGTGTCTTTCTGGTTCATCGGGAGGAAGTTCGGGTTTTTAGCCGCATGATCCTGTCCGAAAGGTCTGCAACCTTTCGAGATCATGCTTTAACGCAGCATGGCGGACATGGCGGAGAGGCAGTTGATGATGCGCACCGACGCCTCGACAGTCGGCGCGCGGAAGCCGAGCTCGTCGCCGGAAAGCCGCGTCAGATCCGGCCATTGGCAGAAAAGATCGGCCAGCGCCGGTGTCTGCGTCCGGATGCGCACATCGACTGGGCCGGTCAGCTTGAACGGCTTTACCGCTTCCGCCCGGCTCAGCGCCTCCTTCATTCCGGCCCGGATCGCATCACGGGCGCAGGCCGGAGAGAGGCTCGTCCCGCTGTTGCAGCCATGGGCGCGCTTGGTTTCGACGAAGACGGTGTTCGGGAAGAGATCGCGGTTTTCCGAAACGAAGATATCGTCGCCGCTTCCCAGGATGACGGGCAGGCCGTACTCCCCGGCGAGCGCGCCATAGATGCCGGCCTCGCCGAGTTCCATCCCGTTCAACTCGATACGGGCGAAGGCGAAGCTATTGATGGTATGGGCAAGAATGCCGCGGCCATGTGCGCGCGAGTGATAGCCGATCAGGCAGACCGCATCGACGCCCTGCTCAATCCCAGACATCATGCTCAAATAGCGGGGCTTGCCCTGCACCGCGAGCGCGCGCGGGTCGAGAAGATCGGGTGGCATGTTGCGGAAGCCACCATGGGAATCGTTGACCAGTACCCCCGTCGCCCCTGCGTCGAAAGCACCGGCGATTGCCGCATTGGCCTCTTCGGTCATGAGAAGGCGCGCCCGCTCATATTCGGCATTTCCGGGGCGCGTCTGCTCGGTGTGGTAGACGCCCGCAACGCCCTCGATATCGACGGAAATGAGGATTTTCATGTTGGTTATTCCGGGAAACTGGATATCTGGTCGGCCATCACATCGAGAAGCGCCCGACGACGATGCCCGCTGCGCCCCTCTACCGTTTCGGCATGCCACAGCGCGTGGATGATCGCCTGCTCGGCGCTATCGGCAACGGCTTGGAACAGCGGGTCGAGCAATGCATCGTGCGGCATCGCGATCTGCGGCATGGAGCGGCCTGCGTCTTGAGGCACCGTATAGGCGGTGGAAAAGGCAAGCGCGATATCGCCGCTGCCATGGCCGAAGACCGAACCGGTTCGCGCAAGTCCTGCACCGGCACGCAGCGAAAGGCGGCGCAGTTGCCGCGCATCGAGTGGTGCATCGGTGGCGATGAGGAGGATGATGGAGCCCTTTTCCGGCTCTCCGGAAGAAGCAAGCCGCTCCGCCAGCATCGGGCCGACAGCCCGGCCCGCCAGCGTCAATTGCGACGGTCTGCCGAAATTCGAGAGAACCAGGGTGCCGACGGTATATTTGGCCCGGTTGGAAATCGGCGCAAGGCGCGAGGCGCTGCCGATGCCGCCCTTGACGCCGAAACTCGACATGCCGCGTCCTGCGCCCACGGCGCCCTGCGCGAAATCCGGGTCGGCAGCGGCACAGGCCTTGAGGTAGTGCTCCTCCGTGACAGCCATTGCCTGAATGTCGTTGAGATAGCCGTCATTGCACTCGAAGACGAGCGGATTGACCGTCGGCAGTCTTCGCCCGCATTGCGGATTGGCCGTCACGCATTGGCGGATCTGCGCCTGCGCGACCGTTCCAACGGAAAAGGTGTTCGTTAGGGCGATCGGCGTTTCCAGCACGCCGAGCTCCTCCACCTGCATGAGGCCGATGCTCTTGCCGAAACCGTTCAGCACGGTCACGGCGGCGGGAACTCGGTCGCGATAGATATCGCCACTATGCGGGCGAATGACGGTCACGCCGGTCTGGACGGGACCGTCGGCGATCGTCGTATGGCCGACAGTGACACCCGCTACATCAGTGATCGCGTTGCGCGGGCCGGCTTTGAGCGCGCCGATGTGAGGGGACAGGAGACCGTTTTTCAATGTCCCCTCCTGGTTTTAATGATGAGCGCTGGCAGGACAGCGCTCCCCTCTGCCCTGCCGGGCATCTCCCCCGCAAGGGGGGAGATTGGCTGATGCGAACCACGCCCTTCATCCTTCAACGTCTGCGATTGATGCCGAATGCCGGTGAAGGCGTAATCTACCCTCTTGCGGCGGAGATAGCCGGCAGGCCAGAGGAGGGCGCCTAGAACCAGCATTTCCAATTTATCGCCCTCAAGCCCGGTCGATCTTGGGATCGAGCGCATCGCGCAGGCCGTCGCCGAGCAGGTTGAAAGCGAGCACCGTGAAGAAGATGGCGAGGCTCGGAAACAGCGCCACATGCGGCGCGTTGACCATGTCGGCGCGCGCGTCGTTGAGCATCGCGCCCCATTCCGGCGTCGGCGGCTGCGCGCCCATGCCGAGGAAGGAGAGGCTGGCGGCGGTGATGATCGAGGTGCCGAGCCGCATGGTGAAATAGACGACGATAGAGGAGATCGTTCCCGGCAGGATGTGGCGCACGAGGATGGTCCAGTCGGACGCACCGATGCTTTTGACCGCCTCGATATAGGTCATGTGCTTCAAGACCAGCGTGTTGCCGCGCACGAGACGGGCAAATGCCGGAACGGAGAAGACCGAGACGGCGACCACGACGTTGATCATGGAACTGCCGAGGATGGCGACGACGCCGATGGCGAGCAGGATGCCGGGAAAAGCGAAGAGCACGTCGGAAATGCGCATGACGATGCGGTCCCACCAGCCTTCGTAATAGCCGGCGAGGAGGCCTAGCGCCGTCCCCACCAGACCGCCGAGGGCCACCGACAGGATGCCCGTTGCCAGCGAAATGCGCGCCCCCATCAGGATGCGGCTGAAGATATCGCGCCCCAGCGGATCGACGCCCAGCCAGTGCGACCAGGAGGGGCCGGCATTGAGCTGGTCATAGTCGAAATAATTCTCCGCGTCGTAGGGAACGATCCACGGCGCCAGCACGGCGAGAAGCACGAGCAGCGCCACGAAGCCGAGCGCGGTGAGCGCCACCGGCTGCTTGCGGAACTTGCGCCAGAATTCGCTCCACGGCGTGCGAACGGCTTCCGCCGCGGCGGCAGTGCTTGGGTCGAGCGGAACGGTTTGCGTCATCGTCGGCTCACTTATAGCGGATGGTTGGATTGATGAAGCCATAGAGCACATCCACGATGAGGTTGATCAGAATGAATTCCAGCGAGAACAGCAGAACCAGCGCCTGGATCACGGGATAATCGCGCTGGTTGACGGCGTCGACCAGCAGGCGGCCCAGTCCCGGCCAGTTGAAGACTGCTTCCACGACGATCGAGCCGCCGAGCAGGAAGCCGAACTGCAGGCCCATCATGGTGACGACGGGGATCAGCGCATTGCGCAGACAATGTTTAGCGATCACTACACGTTCATTGAGCCCCTTGGCCCGCGCGGTGCGCACGAAATCCTCCTGGATCACATCGACGAAGGAAGCCCGCGTGAAGCGCGCCATGACGGCGGCCACCGCCGCGCCGAGCGTCAGCGATGGCAGGATATAATTTCTCCAGCTATCGGCGCCGACGGTGGGCAGCCAGCCGAGTTGGACTGAAAAGATCTGCATCAGAAGCATGCCGAGCGCGAAGGCCGGGAAGGAGATGCCGGATACCGCCAGCGCCATGCCGAGCCGGTCCGGCCACTGGTTGCGGTAGACGGCTGAAACGATGCCGATACCCATGCCGAAGGCGACGGCCCAGACCATGCTGGTGATGGTGAGAAGAAGTGTGGGCATGAACCGCTCGGCGATCTCGGTCGAGACCGGGCGGCGCGTGCGGATCGACGTGCCGAAATCACCCTGGATGAGATGGCCGAAATAGGTGACGAATTGCTCGGGCAACGGCCGGTCCAGACCCAGTTCGCTACGCACCAGCGCCACCGTCTGCTCGTCGGCATCCTGCCCCGCGGCAAGCCGCGCCGGATCGCCTGGCAGCATGTGCACGAAAAGGAACACGAGCACCGAAACGATCAACAGCGTGGGAAGCAAGCCCGTCAGCCGTTTCAGAAAATAGTAGAGCATGGTTCACACCGGTCTTGGATAAGAGGGAGCCCCGGCGCGCATCATCAGGAGATACGCACCGGAACCTTTGGTGTTATTCGGAAACGGCGATCTCGCTGGCGTCGATGTTGCCGTCAGGCTGGACATAAACGCCGGAGAGACGTTTGGAGGTGGCGTAGAGGTTTTTCTCGACCACTAACGGTGCCCAGGGCAGATCCTTCATGATCTGTTCCTGCGCCTGCTTGTACAGGTCTGCTTTTTCCTCGTCCTTGACCGAGCGAAGCGCCTTGGCCAGAAGATCATCCACCGTCTTGCTGCTGTAATAGGCGGTGTTGTTCAGTCCGGGAGGCCAGCCTTCGGTCGAGAGCAGCGGACGCAGCGCCCAGTCGGCTTCGCCTGTCGAAGATGACCAACCCGCATAATACATGCGCACCTTGGCGGTCTTCGGATCGGGCCATGAGTTCACCAGCTCGGTGCGTTGGCCGGGCTCCAGCGCCTGGATCTGCACCTTGATGCCGACTTGCGCCAGCTGCTGCTGCAGGAACTGGATCGTCTTTTGCGCCGTGGTCGTGGTGTAGGCGCTCCAGAGCAGGGATTCAAAACCGTTGGGATAGCCCGCTTCCTTCAGAAGCTCGCGTGCCTTCGCAGGATCATAGGGCCAGGGGTCCATCTTGTACGCATAGAGCACGCCCTCGGGCACGATGCCTTCAGCGGGTGCGGCGAAGTCGGAGAAGGCCACCTTGGCAAGCGCCTCCTTGTTGATGGCATAGTTGATCGCCTGCCGCACGCGGATGTCGTCGAACGGCTTGTGCTGCATATTGAAGCTGACATAGCGCTCGATGATCGATGGGGCGACCGTCACATTGAGCTTGTCGTTGGCCTGCAGCGTCTTTGCCTGTTCATAGGGCAGCGTAAAGGCGAAATCCGCCTCGCCCGTCTGCAGCATGGCAGCGCGGGTGTTGTTCTCAAGCACCGGCTTCCAGGTGATGGCATCGACCTTCGGATACCCTTTTTTCCAGTAGCCGTCGAACTTCTTCACCTTGACGTAGTCGGTCTGCTTCCAGTCCTCGAAGACGAAGGGGCCGGTGCCGACGGGGTGGAAGGCGATGTCCTTGTTGCCGTATTTGGCGAGCGCGGCCGGCGAGATCATGGCCGCCGAGGCGTGGGCGAGCGAGTTGATGAACGGGCTGAACGGCTCCTTCAGCGTGATCCGCACCTCGTAGGGCGCGGTCGCCTCGATCTTTGCGATGCGATTGAACTGATTGTAGCGCAGAAGCTTGTTCTCCGGGTTCATCACCCGTTCCAGCGTCACCTTGACTGCTTCGGAATTGAAGTCGGTGCCGTCGTGGAACTTGACGCCTTCGCGCAGCTTGAAGGTGTAGACGAGCCCATCGTCGGAAACGGTGTAGCTCTCGGCCAGAACAGGCTGCACCTTGAGATCCTTGTCGAACCCGAAGAGGCCTTCATAGAACGACTTGGTGACGGCGGTCGTCAGCGTCGTGTTGGTGTTATAGGGATCGAGCGTCTCGGGCTGTCCGCTGATGGCCAGAACCGCATCTTTCGCGGCAAGCGCCGGTCCGGCGCTAAGCGCCATTACGGCGAGAAGACCCAAGGCCAATCGTCGGCCTCGGTGGAGCAGAGTTTTCATCACATTGTTCCCTCTGTGGTTGGTGGTTGACATTATGTCAGCGGCCGAAGACGCCGACGGGGTGACGGGCGACGAAATGGCCGGGGCCGACCTCGACAAGAGGTTCGATCACGGGCTCGTCGCCGATGGCGCGCACGGGGCTCGGCAGTTCGTCCGTATCCGGCTCGCGGCGCAGATGTCGGCGCGCCGGATCGGCGACGGGAACAGCCGCCATCAGCTTGCGCGTATAGGGATGCTGCGGGTTCTCGAAGATTGCCTGGCGCGGACCGATCTCGACGATCTGTCCCAGATACATGACGGCGACACGATGGCTGATGCGCTCGACCACCGCCATATCATGCGAAATGAAGAGATAGGCGACGCCGAGCTCGCGCTGCAGATCGAGCATCAGATTGACGATCTGTGCCTGGATGGAGACGTCGAGTGCCGAGACCGCCTCATCGGCGATCACCACTTTCGGGCTGAGCGCCAGCGCGCGGGCAATGGCGATGCGCTGACGCTGGCCGCCGGAAAACTCGTGCGGATAGCGCTGGGCGTGGGCCGGTGACAGGCCGACCTTCTCCAGCAGCCATTCGACCCGTTCACGCGCTTGCGCACCCTTGGCCGCGCCGTGCACCAAGAGCGGCTCTTGAATAGAGAAGCCGACGGTGACACGCGGGTCGAGCGAGGCGAAGGGATCCTGGAAGATGAACTGGATGTTGCGCCGGAGATCGCGCAATTCGTTCTTCGGCAGGTCGAGGATATTGCGGCCGTCGAACTCGATCATGCCGCCCTGGCTGTTGACAAGGCGCAGCAGCGAACGGCCGGTGGTGGATTTGCCGCAGCCGGATTCACCGACCAGCGACAGCGTTTCGCCGGGATGGAGATCGAAGCTGACCTTCTCGACGGCGTGGACCCGCCGTGTCACGCGGTTGAGGATGCCGCCGCGCATGTCGAAGCGCGTCACCAGATCTTTCACCCGGAGAATTGGGGCGGCATCAGGCTTGACCGTATTCTGCGGAGCGGCCTCCCCGGCGGGAGCGTTGGCGTCATCGACGCGCAGGAGATCGAACTTGCGTGGACTGCTTGTCCCTGTCATCGCGCCGAGCTTGGGCACGGCCGAGAGGAGCGCGCGTGTATAGGGGTGACGCGGCGCTGAGAAGACGGCGTCGGACGGCCCTTCCTCCACCTTGTCGCCGCGGCGCATCACCAGCACGCGGTCGGCCACTTCGGCGACCACGCCCATGTCGTGGGTGATGAACATCACGCCCATCTTCATCTCTTCCTGCAGCACACGGATCAACTGAAGGATTTGCGCCTGGATGGTGACGTCGAGCGCAGTGGTCGGCTCGTCTGCGATCAGCAGCGAGGGCTTACAGGAGAGCGCCATCGCGATCATCACGCGCTGGCGCATGCCGCCCGAGAGCTGGTGTGGATAGCGGTCGAGCACATTGCGCGCCTCGGGAATGCGCACCAGATCGAGCATTCGCAGGGCTTCCGCCCGCGCCTCGGCAGCGCTCTTGCCCTGGTGCACGCGGATCGCCTCGGCGATCTGGTCGCCGGCGGTGAAGACCGGGTTGAGCGAGGTCATGGGCTCCTGAAAGATCATGGCGATGTCGGCGCCGCGAATGGAACGCATCGTCGCATTGTTCGCCCGCGCCAGATCCAGCACCGCGCCGGAACGGCGGCGGAAGATCATGCTGCCGGAAGCGATGCGGCCACCGCCATGCTCGACGAGACGCATCAGCGCGAGTGAAGTGACTGATTTACCGGAGCCGGATTCACCGACGATGGCCAGCGTCTCACCACGCGAGATATTAAAGGAAAGGTCGTTGACCGCCGTCACGGTGCGCTCCGATGTGGAGAAACCTACCGTGAGGTCCTTGACCTCCAGCACCTGGCCTTCCGCCAGGGCAGGCGGTTGGGCGGGACGGGGAGCAGTTAGGGTTGCGGAAGAAGCCATGACGATCCCTCAGAATGAAGAGATACCGGACGGATGTTCGAAAATGGCCGTATGGGGAGCCTCACCCACGCGGGCATAGCCGCGATACATTCCCTCGGTGTTGAAGGGCAGCGACACATTGCCCTTCGCATCGACCGCGATGAGGCCGCCGCGCCCGCCGACGGGCGGCAATATTTCCATCACGATCTGCCGCGCCGCTTCGTCCAGCGTCGCCTGCGTATAGGCCATACGCGCGCAGAGATCGTGGCTGGCGACCGTGCGGATGAACGCCTCGCCGTGCCCGGTGCAGGAGACCGCGGCGGTGCGGTTGTCGGCATAGGTTCCCGCGCCGATCAGCGCGGAATCGCTGAGGCGTCCCGGCCGTTTGTTGGTCATCCCGCCGGTGGAGGTGGCGGCGGCGAGATTGCCATGGACGTCAAGCGCGACGGCGCCGACGGTGCCGAATTTCCGGTCTTCATCGATTGGTCTGCCGCCGTCGTGATCGAGAACGGTGGTCGCCGTGTTCTGGACACGGTGCAATTGTTCCCGGCGGAACGCGGTGGAGAAATAGCCGGGCTCCACCATTTCAAGACCTATCTCGCGCGCCATGGCCTCCGCCCCGCTGCCCGCCATCAGCACATGTTCGCCCTGGTCGAGGACCGCGCGCGCAGCCAGGACGGGGTTGCGGATATGGCTGACGCCGGCAACCGCGCCGGCACGTAAAGTCGCGCCGTCCATCACCGCGGCATCAAGCTCATGGGTGGCCGCGCGGGTGAAGACGGAACCATGACCGGCATTGAAGAGTGGATTGTCCTCCAGCCGCCTGACCGTAAGACCGACCACGTCGAGCGCCGCCGCGCCATCGCTTAAGCGCTGCTGCGCTTCGCCAAGAATTTCGCCGAGTGCCGCGTGATAGGCGGCTTCCTGCGCAGGCTCCATGCTCGCGCGGGTGAGGGTGCCTGCGCCGCCATGAATGGCGATGACGGGTGGGATCGAAGTCATTTAGGTTCCTTGCGGGATCGGGTGGTGGACTTGCGCCCTTCGGCAACAGGGCGCAGCCTGTCGGAGTGGCTGCCATGCAGCCAGGGCAGCACGGCTTCGGTGAGCTGTTGCGCGGCTTTGACCGACAGGCCGGAGGCGTGGGAGACGGCGCTGTTGAGTGCCTCGATCAGTGCCAGCGCGCTTGCGTCGGAGCTGGCGTAATATTGGCTCTCGGAGCTGGCGTAGAGCGCGATGCTTGAAAACGGGGCGATGGGCGAATTGGGGCCATCAGTCAGTGCTATGAGCTTGACACCTGCTTCATGAACGCGCCGCGCCAGCCAGACCGTGTCGGTGAAATAGCGCGGGAAGGCGATGGCGATCACCAGATCGTCGGGCTTGAGGCGGTGCAGCACACGGGCGGCATAGGAGGAGCCTTCGACATTGGCCAGCAACTGCACATTCTCGCAATAGAGTTCGAGATTGCGTAAGAGCAGGCCGCCGAGCCAGCTGCTGCTGCCATAGCCCATGATGAAAACCCGCCTTGCGGCGAGAATGGCATCGACGGCGCGGGCGCATTCCTGCGCATCCAGCCCCTGCCGGGTCCGCTCGATATTGTCGGCCATGTCGGCGAGCGCTGCGGAGATAACGTCTGCGACGCCGGCCGACTGGTCCAGCTTGCTGCGCAATTTTTCCACCGGCGCCAGCGCTGCCTCGAAGCCGAGCACCAGGGCGGCGCGGAATTGCGCATAGCCCTCGAAGCCGAGTGCGCGGGCAAAACGGTTGGCGGTGGCGACTGAAACGCCGGTCGCGGCCGCCAACTCGTCAATGGGCATGGCAGCGACCCGCAGGGGATGATCGAGCACGTAATCGGCGATCTGGCGGTGCGACGGCGATAGCGCGGCATGCGCAATGCGCTGTGCAATGGAAGGATTGCCTGGGAGTGTCGCCATTTCGAGTTCTGTTCCGCCGCGTCCACGCCGTTTCTGCCGGCGCATGACTGAAAATTTTCATTTTGAGATCACTAACGATATTTTTTTATCGTATGCAAGGGGGATCGCTATTTTTTGCGCACTCGACTGGCGTGATGATTTTTCATGCAAGGCCAAGAGGCGCTCCGCCGGACGGGTAAATCGCGCCGGCAGTCACTGCCCGCGATCGGTCGGCAAAGAAAAGCTGTTGAATTGAGGAAGACGTGGTTACGGCTTTCCGGCTCCTTGCGGTTTCTGCGCAAGAAGCCAGTGATGGCGCATGGTCTCATGGGTCTGTGCTATGTCATCGGCCCCCACCCTCACCACATCCGTATGGCCGAAGCCCTTGGTGTAATCGAGGATGGAGACGATCTGCGGCTTTACGCGGAAGAGCCGAACCGATGCCTCGTCGAATATGGGCATCGAGGAGAGCATCTCGAAACGATCGAGCATCAGCTTACCCGCCTTGCCAATCTCTCCCTCGGTGGTCACTGGGGCGGCCGTTCCACTCATGGACAGGCCCTTGATTTCCATCCAGTTGGCGTAGGGCGGCGTGACGGTGATGGAAACGCGTGGATCCCGTGCGATGTCGGTCGCTTTTTGTGAGCCTGCCGCACAGCCGAAATAGATGAGCAGACCGTCATGCACGAAAGAGACGACGGTGGCATGCGGAGCTCCATCGGGTCCCATGGTCGCGATGGTCATGTCGACGCAGGCCGACAGGATATCGAGAATCTTGCCCTGCAGTTCACGCTTCATGTCCTTTCTCCCTGATGGCCAGTTTCATCATAGTGGGCCGACCGGCCTGGAACATTGAGCCGGATCAAGGAGCACAACCATCGCCATGTCATTGTCATCCGATGAAAGTGGAACGTTCAGACGCCGCATTGATGGCCAGGGTCCGGTTCCTGAGCACACCTCAGGCTTATATTCCGGCTCCTTCCCGCGTGGAGGCGCGAGAAACCCACATGTCGTGGGTATTCCTCACCGATGACCGCGTCTTCAAGCTCAAGAAACCGGTCAAATATTCCTTTCTCGATTTCAGCACGTTGGAAAGGCGCAGGTTCTTTTGCGAGGAGGAATTGCGGCTCAATCGCAGGCTGGCGGCCGAGACCTATCTGAGCGTTCGTCCACTGCGCAGGGCGCTCTCCGGCACGTTCTCGTTCGATGGTGCGGGACGTATTGTGGACTGGGTGGTGGAAATGCGGCGGCTACCGCAGACCGATATGCTGGATGAGCGAATCCGGACGGGGGTTATCGGACCCGATGGAATCGGGCGTATAGCTAGGCTTCTCGCGGAGTTCTACGCCGGCGTACCGCCTGAACGGGTCGACGCGGACGCTTATCTCTCCAAGGTCATCGAAGAGCATGGCATCAACCGCGCCATTCTCATGCGCGATGATCTGGCACTGGCGGATATTGCGACCGGCCCCGTTGCTGCTGTTGAGGAGCTTTTCACCGACCGTAGGTCGGAAATCCTTGGACGCTTGGCCGCCAACATTATCCTTGAAGGACACGGCGATCTGAGGCCGGAACACGTCTGCCTGATAAATCCGCCGCAGATTATCGACTGCCTGGAGTTCAACCGGGCCATGCGCGTTATCGATCCCTATGACGAAGTCAATTATCTCGGCATGGAATGCGATATGCTGGGGGCGCCCTGGATCAGGCCAATGCTAGTTTCGGCGCTGGAGCAGCGCATAGGGCGCCGCCCCTCGACCGATCTCATGGCGCTTTACTCAGCCTTTCGTGCCCTGTTGCGAGCGCGGCTGTGCGCTCTTCTGGAGACGCCTGTGCGCCATCCCGGCAAATGGCGCCCCCTGGCGATCGACTACGTCAAGCAGGCGGAAAGAGAGCTTTTCAGCTCTCGATATCCAGCAGTTCGGAAAGCGATCCGCCGGCGTGAAGACACGCGATAGCCTTGCCGATCAGCGGGCCGGCCGGAAGAATTTCGATATGAGCCGAGGGATGATTTGCCTGGGCATGGGCAGGCGCCGCCACGCTATCGGTTACTATGATCCGGTCTACGGCATCACTTCTGAACAGGGTTTCGGTGCCTTCGGCGAACAACCCATGGGTGGCAAGCGCATGGACCGCTTTCGCCCCACGTTTGCGGCAGGCGGTGGCGGCGCGCAACATCGTGCCGCCGGTGCTGATCATGTCGTCGACGATAAAGACGGTGGTTCCCTCCACCTCGCCGGCAAAAAGGTCGCCCGAAACGATGCCCTTGCTGCGGCGTTTTTCCAGAAAGCCGAAGCCGATTTTCAGCTCGGTTCCGCTTCCAGACTTTCTTTCAACAATTGCGCCCTCTTCACTCCGCCTCCATCGGGCGAAAGGATGGTGATGGGCAGACCAGCCGCTAATCGCTTGATGATCGGGACGAAGAGCCGACGCGCGTCGAGATGCACGGTCTCACATCGGAAGGCGTTCTGGAAGGCGGCGATATTGTGCACTTCCAGTGCGACGATGCGATCCGTGCCGACGGCTTCGAAGAGCTGCGCGACATAGCGGGTTGTCAACGGATCGCGCGCCTTAGTCTGCCGGTCCTTGCGGGCATAGGCGAGATAGGGGACGACCGCCGTTGTGCGGGCCGCGCCGTTCTCGCGACAGGTCGCCAGGAAGAACAGCAGCTTCAAAAGCCGGTCATTGATGGAAGCGTCGCCGCCTCCCGCAAGGCTGTGGAGCACATAGACATCTTCCCCGCGCACGCTGACGAGCGGCCGCGCCTTATGCTCGCCATCCTCGAAATCCCGCTCCTCGTGGGGATCAAGGGCAATGCCAAGCGCCCCGGCGACCGTGTGGCCTAGATATTCGGAACCGTTCAGTGCGAAAATGCGCATGCATTCTTCTCCGGCCCGTTAGAGCGAATTCGGCTGAGGCCGTGATGCCTGTTGAAGAGAGGCAATCACATCCTCGTCGGAAAGTTGCCGGAAATCGAGATAATGGTCGCCGATCGCCCGGAAATAGCGCGGCTGCTCAATGCAGATGACCTGGTCGACTTCGCGTGCGAACTCATGGACTGTCTCGATGGGTGCAACCGGCAACGCGACCAAAATCTTACTCGCAGATAGGGTCTTTGCGGCATGGATGACGGCTCTCATACTGGCGCCCGTGGCAGCCCCATCATCGACCAGAATGACCGTTGTTCCGGCAATCGGCTCCCGCCTGCGTCCGCCTAGATAGACGCGACGACGGCGCTCAAGCTCCGGGCGTTCCCGTTCGGCCATAATGGCCAGCTCCGTCTCGTCCAGTCTCAGGGCCTCTACGATATCCCGGTTCACAACCACATGCGGCGGATCGCCATCAACGATCGCGGCGACCGCCAGTTCCGGATTGTCCGGCGCCCCGATCTTGCGCACGATCGCCAGATCAAGGGGCGCATGCAGGGTTTCGGCGATTTCGGCGGCCACGGGAACGCCGCCGCGTGGCAGCGCGAGAACGACGGGATCATGCATCTTGAGCTTTTTCAAAGCGGCTGCGAGCACTTGTCCGGCATGATGTCTGTCACGAAACATGGTTCAGTCCGATGGCCAGAGGTCCTGCAAAGCCTTCTTCATCGCGCTACGGACCTGAACGATCTCTCCATGCGAGATGTGCCGATCAAGCAGCCGGAAGACGGCGCGGATGGCGGCGTCTGCATTGTTCGGCATATCCTGTTTGAGGTCGTTTTCGATACGGGCCACGAAATCTTCCTTCTTGCGTTCCGTAACCGGCGTATCCTGCGGTTTCCACCCGTCGAAATAGAGCCCCCGGATGAGGACAGGCAGTTGAGCGGCAAGATCAGCCATTTCGGCGGTCGGCAGCCAGTCCCGCAAGGCGTGAAGAACAGATCTCATGAGCCTGTAGGCGCGGTGCTTGTTCCAGTCGAGTTCGTCCGCAAGCTCATTTACCCATGCCTGGGCCTGGTCTGCGGCCTGGGAAAAGCTGGAAATGGTGGTCTTTGTCATCGCTAATCTCCGGAATGTTGAAGACGGAGAGAGTTTATGCCTCTTGAGGCACTCTGGAAGCATCAGGCCCCAGTTCGGGCCAATACGCATTGATGCCGGTCAAAACTGACCCGGAGCCGAGTGGCCCTCAAACGCCGCAACGGGTCAATCCGCCTTGTCCATGCCTTTGCCGGCGTTGTGCAGAACGTCCTTAGGCGGGGGATGGTCATCGAACTGTCATTGATATGAGACGCTGCTGTCATCTTGCAGGCCTAGAGAAGCGCACGCTTTGGATTGCGGCGCCGACACTGCCGGCTGCGCGGTTCATCGGCATTCCGAATTATCGCAAGAGAGCAGACCCGTGCGGATCATCCAGATTACCGACACTCACCTCAGCCCGTCCAAGACACATTTCAACAGCAACTGGCAGCCGCTGGCAGACTGGATCGCCCGGGAGAAACCGGACCTCGTGATCCACACGGGCGATCTATCGGTCGATGGCGCGGGCACCGAGGAGGATCTGGCCTATTCGGTGAAATTGCTGAACGCACTTTCCGTTCCGGTGCTCAGCGTGCCGGGTAATCACGATATCGGTCACATGGATGACGAAGCCCAACCTGTCGATGCGGAGCGCTTGGAGCGCTGGCGCAGGCTGGTCGGCCCGGAATTTTGGTTTCAGGATGCTGATAACTGGCGTCTGATCGGTCTCAACAGCCTCGTTTTCGGCATGGACAACGCGGAAGAGGCGGAGCAGTTCGCCTGGCTGGAGGATGCCCTGGCTAGCGCCGCGGGCCGCCGCATCGCCATCTTCGCCCACAAGCCGTTGTTCGTCGACATGCCTGAGGAGGGCGATACCGGCTATTGGGGTGTCCGGCCGATGGCGCGACAGAAACTGTTAGGCCTCTTCGACCGACACGACATCGCCATGCATGCCAGCGGCCATCTGCACCGCGCCTGGACCGGCCGGTTGCGCGATACGAGCCTTGTCTGGGCACCGGCATCCGCCTTCGTTGTCGGTGACATGGAACGCGACATGCCCGGAAACAGAATCCTGGGCGCCGCAGTCCATAGCTTTGCTGATGATATCAGGACCGAAATCGTCGAAATCGCGGAGCTCTCGCCCTTTGTCATTGATGACGTGATCGAGGAAGTCTATCCGCGTGCCCGGCCGGCGGCGAAAGAAGCCGCGATATGAGTGCTTTTTCCCTCAGAAACATCTCAAAAAGTTATGGTCCTTCGCGGATTCTCGATGACATCACGATTGAGGCCGGGGAGGGGGAGTTCATCGCGCTTGTCGGCCCCTCCGGCTGTGGCAAGTCGACGCTTCTGCGTATTGCCGCCGGGCTTGATCACGGCGACGAGGGTGGCGTCTGGATGGGCGACCGCGATATCACCGCCGAGCATCCCGCTGACCGCAATGTGGCGATGGTGTTCCAGTCCTACGCCCTTTATCCGCATCTGACCGCGGCGCAGAACATCGCGGTCCCCTTGGCGATGCGCAACCTTTCAGCAGTGGAGCGTTTGCCGCTGGTCGGACGCCTCATCCCCGGCCGCGCCGCACGTCAGGCAGCCATCAGCCAACAGGTGCAGGCGACGGCCGCTAGTCTCAGGATCGATCACCTGCTCGACCGCAAGCCCGGCCAGATGTCGGGCGGCCAGCGCCAGCGTGTTGCCCTGGCACGTGCGCTGGTGCGCCGCCCCGGCGTTTTCCTGATGGACGAGCCGCTTTCTAATCTCGACGCGAATTTGCGCGTGCATACCCGCGCCGAGATCGTTGAGCTGCACCGTCGCGCGGGCGTTCCAACGCTCTATGTCACCCATGATCAGGCCGAGGCGCTCAGCATGGCGGATCGCGTGGCGGTGATGATGGGCGGCAGGCTTCTGCAGATCGATGAACCATCGCGCATCTATGACGATCCCAGACATATCGAGGTGGCGCAGTTCATCGGCAGTCCGCGCATCAATGTGCTGGATGCCGTCACCTCCGAAAACGGCGCCGTGGTTCTGGGCGGCAACCTTCTGGTGGAGGGCGTCGCCGGGCCGGTCGGCACGGCCGTGCAGATCGCGATCAGGCCGGAGCGGATCAGGCTGCGCCCGGCGGGCGAAGGCGGCATTCCGGCAATCGTCTCGCGTCTGGAATTCCTGGGCTCCGAGGTGATCGTGTTCACGCGGATCGATGGCAGCGAAGGCAGCTTCACCGTGAAAGCCGCGCCGCAGGATGTCGCGCACGTCGCCGCCGGCATGCCGGTGACGCTGGAAGTCGATCCCGGCGCCTGCCTCGTCTTTGGCAAGGATGGGCTGCGCGTTCCCCTGCGCACTCCGATGAAGCAGATGGCCCATGTCTGAGATCGCGGCCGTCATGACAGGATCCTCGGGGCCGTCTCCCGCCAGCCAGGCGGCTGCACGCGCGGCAAAACGCGAGGAGCGGGTGGCCTGGCAACTGGCCGCTCCGGCCATCCTCCTCATTCTGGTGCTGATATTGCTGCCGACCCTGATGGTCTTCATCTTCAGCCTGACCAATTACGAACTGGGCTATGATGATTTCCAATTCATCGGCTTTGAAAATTACGCAGAACTGTTCAGCAATCGCACTTTCCTGATCTCGCTGAAGAACACCGCGCTCTATACGGCGATTGTCGCGCCCCTCTCGGTCTTGATAGGCTTGGGCGTCGCCCTGCTGATCGAAAGCGAGACGCGCGGCCGGGCATTCTTCCGCACAGCCTATTTTCTCCCGGTCGCTTCGCTGCTGGTCGCCATGGCGACGGTGTTCCAATATCTGCTTCACCCCACCATCGGCCCGGTGAATGCCATTCTGTCGATGCTCGGCATTGACGGTCCGAACTGGCTGGGGAGCAGCAGCACCGTCCTGATCAGCCTTGCCATCATCGGCATCTGGCAGTCGGTCGGCTTCAACATGGTGCTGTTCCTTGCAGGACTTACCGCCATTCCGCGCGAGCTTTATGCGGCGGCACAGGTGGACGGCGCAAAAAGCGGCTGGGAACGCTTCCGGCTCGTCACCTGGCCGATGCTCGGGCCGACCACGCTCTTCGTCATCACAATCAGCATCATCAATGCCGTCAAGGTGTTCGAGACCGTCAAGACGCTCACCGAGGGCGGACCGAACAAGAGTTCGGAAGTGCTCCTCTGGACGATCTATCAGGAAGGCTTCGTCTATCTGCGCGTCGGCTATGCCTCGGCGATGACGGTCGTCTTCCTCGTCGTGCTCATCCTTCTGATGATCCTGCAGTACCGGATTGTCGACCGGAAGGTGCATTACGCATGAGCCCGTTCTCCTTCTTTTCACCGCGCAACCTGCGTCTCGCCATCCTCTCTCTGGGAGCGCTCATCTTCCTGGCGCCCTATATCTGGATGCTTTCGACGGCGGCGAAATCGCGCGAGGAGATCTTTTCCTCCTCCCTGTCGCTCTGGCCGCAGCACTGGGCTCTGTGGGAGAACCTCGGCAAGGCGTTTTCGCGGGTGCCGATGCTGCAGCTTCTCTTCAACGGCGTTCTCGTCTGCGCGCTGATCTTCTTCGTCCAGGTCGTCATCGCCATTCCCTGCGCCTATGCCATGGCGAAGCTGAAATTCCGCGCGGCGCAGGCAATGATGACCTTGGTCATGCTCGGGCTGCTCGTTCCCATCCACGCGACCGCCCTGCCGATCTACGTGACCTTGAACAAGGCAGGCCTGCTGAACAGCTATTTCGCCCTTTCGGCGCCGTTCTTCATATCGGTATTCGGCATCTTTCTGTTTCTGCAGTTCTTCCGCGCCATGCCTGATGATCTGATTTCCGCCGCCCGGCTTGACGGCATGTCGGAGATGGCGATCGTCAGCCGCGTCATCGTGCCCAATGCCTGGCCGGCGGTGACGGCCTTCGCCATCTTCTCGGTCGTGGCCCATTGGAACGATCTGTTCTGGCCGCTGATCGTCGTCACCAGCACCGAACGCGCCACGCCTCCGTTGGGCCTTCTGTTCTTCCGCGCAGCCGAGGCCGGCGACGATTACGGGGCGCTGATGGCCGCGACCCTCGTCGTCACATTGCCGCTGGTGGCGGCGTTCCTCGCGGCGCAGCGCCGCTTCATCGAAGGCATCACACTGACGGGCCTGAAGGGCTGACCAACCGATCGACAACGTGTGCTAACTCAGGAGAGAACCATGCACTTCTTGCGAAAGACGATTGCCGCAGCGGCGATCGCGACGGGGCTTTGCGCGCCGGCATTTGCCGACACCACACTCAATGTGCACTATCCGATGCCAGGCTTCTTCAAGGATGTGATGGACGTCATCTCCAAGAAGTTCATGGCCGAAAACCCGGATATCCATATCAATTTCGTCAGCCCGTCCGCGACTTACGAAGAGGGCATCCAGACCATCATGCGCCAGGCCGGCACGGCGGAGATGCCCGACATCACCTTCACCGGCCTCAACCGCCTACGAATGCTTGCCGAGCGCAATGTGAACGTCGATCTCAAGCCGTTCATCGCCAGGGACGGCAATATGGCGGAGCAGGGCTTCAGCGATCATATCCTGCGCCTGGCCCAGGTCGGCGATCAGCAGGTCGGCCTCGCCTTCGCCACGTCGAACCCGATCATGTACTACAACGCCGATCTCGTCCGAGCGGCCGGCGGCGATCCCGACCAGCCGCCGAAGACCTGGGACGAAGTCATCGCGCTTGGCGGTAAGATCAAGGCGCTCGGCAACGGCAATGAGGGTATCGACTTCCGCTGGCAGGGCGACGACTGGATGTTCTCGGCACTGCTTTTCGGCGCCGGCGGCACGATGCTTTCGCCAGACGAGAAGAAAGTTGCCTTCGACGGCCCGGAAGGAAAGGCCGCGGTCGAGCTGATCAGCCGCATGGTCAAGGAAGGCGGCATGCCTGTTTTCACCAAGCAGGCGGGCGAGCAGGCCTTTGTCGCCGGCAAGGTGGGCTTCGCTTTCCAGACGACGGGCGCGCTGCGCAACACGATCAAGAATGTCGGCGACAAGTTCGATCTGCGCACGGCGAAGATACCGCTCATCAACCCTGAAAAAGGCAGGCTGCCGACGGGCGGCAATGCGGTCGTCATCCTCACCAAGGATGCGGCGAAACAGGATGCCGCCTGGAAATTCGCCAAATTCGCCGCCGGTCCCTATGGCGCGTCCGTGGTCGTGCCGGGTACGGGCTATGTGCCGAACAACGAGCTTGCCGCGAAATCGGATGAATATCTCGCCGATTTCTACGAGAAGAATCCGCTGTTCAAAGCCGGCCTCAGCCAGATGAGCCTGATGATCCCCTGGTATGCGTTTCCCGGAACCAACGGCGTGAAGGTGACGCAGACCATCGTCGACAACCTCTCGCGCGTCGTTGAGCAGTCGGCGACGCCGGATGAAGCGCTGGCAGATGCGGCCGACGAGGTGCAGAGGCTGCTGCCGCGGCGCTGATCTGTCGTAAAAGGCCAATTTTCCGAGAGAAAGACCGGCCGTGTTGCCGGTCTTTCTTTTATTATGAGGCAAGGTTCCGCGTCCCAATCACGGCGCTTCTGCCGAGTTATTTCGAGATGCATGGAAGAAAAATCGCTGCGCATGTCACATATGTGGAATCCCGCTCGTCATGGTGTTGTAACCAACGAAAGGAACCCAACCATGACTGCCAAACTTGATCCTTTTGCCGCGGCCCCCTCGCTCATGAAAAACTGGATGACCACATCGGTTGCTATCGCTTCCAGCCTTGAGCCGAGCCTCATCGAACTCGTGAAGATCCGCGCTTCCCAGATCAATGCCTGCGCCAATTGCATCAACATGCATACGGCGGAGGCGCGCGAGAAGGGAGAGACCGAACAGCGCATCTATCTGCTCTCGGCATGGCGCGAGGCGCCGTGCTATACCGATCGCGAGCGTGCCGCGCTCGGCTGGACCGAGGCTTTGACCCGTCTGTCGGAAGGTCATGCGCATGAAAGCGCCTATGAAGCCCTGTGGGATCATTTCACGGCGGAGGAACAGGTGAAGCTTACATTAATGATCAATGTCATCAACGGCTGGAACCGTCTCGCCGTCGGCTTCGGCCTCTGGGTCGATCCCGCGGCCGCGAAGGCCGCCGCCAAGGCCGTGGCCGCCTGATGGCCGCCGCCCGATCGGACGCAGCGGCGAGTTTCGACCCGCTGCGTCCCAAGCTCATGCGCGTCGCCTACCGCATGCTCGGCTCGGTGGCCGATGCGGAGGACGTCTTGCAGGAGGCCTTCATCCGCTGGATGGGGGCCGACCGCAGCGGGGTGCGTGAGCCCGAGGCCTTCCTGCGCCGCACCGTCACCCGGCTCTGCCTCGATCAGCTCAAATCGGCGCGTCGTCAGCGGGAGACCTATATCGGTCCCTGGCTTCCCGATCCCGTGGTGGAGGAGGAGGAGGAGGAAGAGGATATCACCCTGCCGCTGATGCTGGCCCTGGAGCGCCTTTCACCGCTCGAACGGGCGGCATTCCTGCTGCACGATGTGTTCGGGCTGGGGTTCGAGGAAGTCGCGACGACGATCGGGCGGGACCCGGCTGCCTGCCGCCAGCTCGCAGCCCGCGCGCGCACCCATATCCGCGAGGCAAGGCCTCGCTTCCAGGTGGACAAACAGCATGGCATCGCGCTTGCCGAAGCATTCTTCGCCGCTTCCCGCGGTGGCGATATGAATGCGCTCGGTGCGATGCTGGCGACCGATGTCAGTATCCATGCCGATGGTGGCGGCAAGCGTTCGGCGGCCGCAGGACCGATTGCCGGATTCGATGCAGTCATGAAATTGCATGAATCCCTGGCGGCTCTGTTCCGGAAAAATGGCTCGACCCTCGTTCGTGCGGGGTTCATCAACGGGTTGCCCGGTTTCATCACGCTGGAGGCCGATGGCGAGCTCCAGACCACCGCGCTCGAAATCGAGGACGGCAAGATCACTGCCATCTATGTGGTGCGCAACCCCGACAAACTGCGACATCTGCACTGAAATACACATCAGGAATTGCAACTGCTTCCCGCCTTGTCAGGCGGGGAGCGGCTACTGCTTGCATCGGTAACCGGCCAACCCTCCTCCGGCTCAGGAATTCGCTTCGGGTTGCGCGCCTTGCGCTGCCGGAAAGCGGATGCTAGAGCAATTTTCCATTCAGATCGGACTTTCAGCCGGTCGAAAATTGCGGGAGCTTTTTCAAAAAAAGTCGAAAAATATCGCAGCATTCGGAGTTGATGTCTGCGAGAACGAAGTGGAGGAAAAATATGCAACGTCGTCATTTCCTTATGGGAGCCGCAGCCCTGTCCGTGCTGGGCGCCTCGAATGTCAGAGCGCTGGCGCAGGGCGATGGAGCGCTTGAAAAAACCAGCTTGACCCTGGGTGTCGGCGGCAAGCCTCTGCTTTATTATCTCCCGCTGACGATCGCCGAGCGCCGCGGCTTCTTCAAGGAGGAGGGGCTCGATGTTGCGATCAACGATTTCGGCGGTGGGGCGAAATCCCTGCAGGCGCTGATCGGTGGATCGGTGGATGCCGTCACCGGCGCCTATGAGCACACCATCCGAATGCAGGTTAAAGGTCAGGACATCCGCGCCCTCTGCGAACTCGGGCGTTTCCCGGCCATCGTGATCGCTGTGCGCAAGGAACTGGCCGACAAGGTCAAGTCACCCGCCGATTTTGCCGGATATAAGATCGGCGTCACCGCGCCGGGCTCCTCGACGGCGCTCACCGCGCAATATGCCATGGTCAAGGCCGGGCTGAAGCCGAGCGATGCGCCGCTCATCGGTGTCGGCGGCGGCGCCAGCGCGGTCGCCGCCGTCAAGCAGGGGCAGGTCGATATCATCTCCCATCTCGATCCCGTCATCGCCAAGCTCGAATCCGATGGCGACATTGAGGTCGTCGTCGATACGCGCACGGAAGAGGGAACGCGGGCGCTCTTCGGCGGCTCCAATCCGGCGGCGGTGCTTTACGTCAAGAAAGAATTCGCCGACGAGAACCCCAACACCTCTCGTGCGCTGGTCCGCGCCTTCATCAAATCCCTGAAATGGATCCATGCCGCCTCGCCCGAAGAGATCGCCGATACGGTGCCGCAGGAATATCTCCTGGGCGACAGGCCGCTCTATTTGCAGGCGGTCAAGAACTCGATGCCGACCTATTCCCTGGACGGTGTCCTGACCATGGAAGGCATGCAGTCCGTGCTCAACACTCTGAAAACGCTCGATCCGCAATTCGCCAATGCCGATGTCGACCTTGCGGCGACCTTCGACGGCCGCTTCGTCCAGGGGTAACCGACGCCGATGAAGATCGAGCAGGAGCCCCAGTCCGGGGGCGGCGGGCATTCGCCGTCCTATGCCGTCGAGCTGCAGGGTGTCAGCATTGCGTTTCCGATGTCCGACGGCACGCGCTATGAGGCCGTCGGGCAGACGCAGCTGAAGGTAAAGGACCGCGAGTTCGTGGCGATCGTCGGGCCGACCGGCTGCGGCAAGTCCACGCTGCTCAATGCGACGGCGGGCCTTCTCACACCGGCTGAGGGGCGGGTCAGGATATTCGGCAAGGACCACACCGGGCTGAACCGGCATGCCGGCTATCTCTTCCAGCAGGATTCGCTGATGCCCTGGAAGACTTCGATCGACAATGTGGCGATCGGGCTCGAGATCGCGGGCACGCCGCGCCGTGAGGCGCTGGAAAAGGCGCGCGCCTGGATGGGCAGGGTGGGGCTCGCCGCCTTCTGCGACCGTTATCCGCATATGCTCTCGGGTGGCCAGCGCAAGCGCGTCGGCCTGGCGCAGGTGCTGATCCGCGATCCGAAGATCATCCTGATGGACGAGCCTTTCGGCCCGCTCGACGCACAGACGCGGCTCATCATGGGCGATCTCCTTCTCGACCTCTGGTCGGCCGACCGCAAGGCGGTGATGTTCGTCACCCATGATCTCGACGAGGCGATCAGCCTTGCTGACCGGGTGATCATCATGTCGGCGGGCCCATCCTCGCGGATCATCGGAGACTATACCATTTCCCTGCCGCGCCCGCGCGAGATAGCCGATATCAAGTCGCAGCCGCAGTTCCAGGAGTTCCATCGCGAAATCTGGAATGCGCTGAAGGAAGAGGTGCTCAAGGGCTACAAACAGGTGGAAGAGCAGCAATGATCGACAGGCGCATATTATTATTGCTGCAGATCTCGGTGGCGGCGATCGTGCTGATCGTCTGGCACATCGCCTCCACGACCACGCTTTTCGGCGATCCCAAGAATATCCGCTTTTTCTTCGGGGAGCCGATCGCCGTGGGTCAGCGGATTATCGACTGGTTCGCCGACGGCACCATCTGGTATCATCTCGGCATTACGCTGACGGAAGCCGCACTGGCCTTCCTCATCGGCTCCATCGGGGGTGTGATCATCGGCTTCTGGTTCGCGCGCAAACCCCTGCTCGCCGCCGTTTTCGACCCCTATGTGAAGGCCGCCAACGCGCTGCCGCGCGTCGTTCTCGCGCCGATATTCGCGCTGTGGCTGGGGCTCGGCATCTGGTCGAAGGTCGCGCTCGGGGTGACGCTGGTCTTCTTCATCGTCTTCTTCAACGTCTATCAGGGTGTCAAGGAAGTCAGCCCCACCGTTCTTTCCAACGCCCGGATGCTCGGCATGAACGGACGCCAGCTCCTGCGCCATGTCTACCTGCCTTCGGCGATGTCGTGGATGTTTTCCTCGCTGCACACCTCAGTGGGTTTCGCGGTGGTCGGTGCCGTCGTCGGCGAATATCTCGGCTCTGCGGCAGGGCTCGGTTATCTTATCCACGAGGCAGAGAGCGTCTTTGACGTCACCGGCGTTTTCGCCGGCATGGTGGTGCTGACCTTCTTCGTCCTGCTCGTTGATTGGATTGTCAGCCTGGTGGAAAACCGGCTTCTCGTGTGGCGGCCGAAGCCGGCGAGCTGAAAAAGTGGCGGAGAGCGATCGATCGCTCTCCGCCTTTTGAAGCAAGTCCGGGAAGAGTGGGAACCGGATATGCGTCAAGCGGTTATTCGGCGGCGATCTTCGTCACGCCGTTCACTTCGATCAGGCGCTTGAGGATCGCGAGTTCGTCGGCGGTCAGGTCGGTGAGGGGCGGGCGCACCGGGCCGGGATCCTCGCCCAGCACGCGCAGGCCTGCCTTGATGATGGAAACCGCATAGCCCTTCTTCCTGTTGCGCAGTGCCACCAGCGGGAAGAAGAAATCCTTCAGGATCTGGTCGACGACCGCCTGATTTCCGCCGCGCAGCGCCCGGTAGAACTTCTGGGCGAGCTCCGGCACGAAATTGAAAACGGCGGAAGAATAGGTGGTGACGCCGGCGGCGAAATAGGCCTGGGCGTAGACCTCATGGGTCGGCATGCCGCCGACATAGACCAGCCGATCGCCGATCTTCGTGGTGATCTCGATCACCTTGTCCACATCGCCCACGCCATCCTTGAAGCCGATCAGATTGGGGCACTCGTCGCAAAGGCGGGCAAGGCTGTCGGCGGTCAGGATAGCATTGTCGCGATTATAGACGACGACACCGATACCGACTGCCTGGCAGACGGCCTTGACATGTACGATGAGGCCTTCCTGCTCGGCAAACATCAGATAGGGCGGCAGCAGCAGCAGCCCGTCCGCGCCCGCCTTTTCGGCGGATTTGGCGATCTCGACGGCGAGCGAGGTGCCGTAGCCCGTGCCCGAGATGATCGGCGTCTTTCCCGCGGAGCCCTTCGCGGCGCGGACGACATCGGGGATTTCGGACGGGTTCAGCGAAAAGAACTCACCAGTGCCGCCGGCCGCGAAAAGAACGGCGGCATCGTAGCCGGAAAGCCATTCGATGTGCCGGCGATATGCTGCCTCGTTAAACCGCAGATCCTCGTCGAAATGCGTGACGGGGAAGGAAAGCAATCCGGAACCGATCGCCTGCTTGAGAGCCTGTAAATCCATAATATCCTCTGGAGCAAACCACGTTGCGTTTTGCCTACCATGTCATATGTCATCATACAAGCAAGGATCAGCATTTCTTCCCGCTCAATCGGCTCCATTATCCGAGGATTTTTCCATGGCTAGGCGCAGCCGGTCGCGGCTGCTGCCCAAATGCAACCGCATGGCGGCACGTGCGGCATCGGGGTCCTGGTTTTTTATGGCGAGGTAGATGTGCTGATGCTCCTGGCTGATACGCTGGAGATATTCCTGCTGGGTGGCGCCGTTGAGCATGTGCGTCTGCATCCGGGCGCGGGGAATGAGAACCTCACCCAAATAGTTGAAAATGGAGAGAAAATGCTTGTTCTTCGTAGCACCGGCGATGGCCCGGTGGAACGTCAGGTCGGCGTGGATGGAGCTCTCGCCGCGGGAAATGGCCTCACGCATCAGGTCGAGCGCGGCCTGCATTTTCGCCAGATCCTCCTCACTCCGACGGATGGCCGCAAGGGCTGCCACTTCCAGTTCGATGCTGATGCGCAGTTCCATAACGCTCAGGATTTCCTCCAGCAGTTCGAGATTCTCTTCCTCGATGCGGAAGGCGTTGAGCGGGATGTCCTTGAGGACAAACACCCCTACGCCCTGTTGCGACTGGACAAGCCCTTTGGCCTTTAGATTGGAAACCGCTTCGCGCACCACGGTGCGGCTGACATTGAATTCGGCAATCAGCTCCTGCTCGGTCGGAAGCTTGTCTCCGCGCTTGTAGAGGCCATTGGCAATCCGCTCCGCGACTTCCTTAACCAACTGATCCGTCAGCGTTTCTTTTCTTCCAAGGCCCACCATTCGCTCCATTCTCGATCCATCGCCGCAGATCGCTCGCCTTTGCCGGCAACGGCGGCAAAGCTACGGATTGGTTATCATATATTCATGCCGAGGGAAATTTGACAGGAGAGATAAATATGATGTCATACCTGTGCCGTGAAACCGCCTCCTGAAGGGCTATGGGAGGCGGGAACATGAACTCGCAGCTTCACCCGATGTTGATCTGCGGGATGGCTGAATTCAGGCTCCCCTCATTTGCTTAACCATGATCGCGAAGGCGATGCCGCCGAGTACGAAAAGGCTGGCCGCAATGAAACGTGGTGTGAGGATTTCACCAAGGAAAACGATTGCTCCGAGAGCGGCGATTACCGGTACGGAGAGCTGCACGAGCGCCGCCTGGAAGGTGGTGAGCCTCGGCAATGTCCTGTACCAGAGGGAATATCCGAGACCGGAGGCGGCAATGCCTGAGGCCAGCGCCAGCAAAACGCCAGTGAAAGATGCAGTGCCGCGTGAAATGGCATAGAGCCCGAGCGGTACGCAGAAGGCCGATGCTCGCAGGAAATTGCCGGCGGTATCGGCAAGGGGGGTGGCCGAGCCACGGCCGCGCAGCGTGTAGACGCCCCAGGCGACGCCGGAAATCACCATCAGCAGGCTGCCGAAAGGATCCGGGCGGCTGACACCCGGCAGGATAAGATAGACGAAGGCAAGGAAGGCGACGGTGAAGCCCAAAAGCTCCCGCAAAGTCATCCGGTCGCCTCGGATCAAACCGTAGACGAGCATGGTTGCCTGAACGGAAGAAAACAGAACCAGCGCGCCGGTGGCGGCGCCGAGCGCCAGATAGGCGGCGGAAAAGGCGATCGCATAGACGAAGAGTGCCGCTGCGGCCGGCCAGTTGCCGGGAATATTGGAGATTGTCGCCTGACCCAGTCGGCGGCGGATGAGGAAAAACAGGAAAGCGGCGCCGGAAAGGATGCGCAGCGTCGTGTAACTCGCGGCGTCTATCGAGCCGTTGCCAAGCGCAAGGCGGGCAAGAAGAGAGTTTGCCGCAAATGCGATCATCGTCGCGACCGTCAGAGCCGCCGTCATTCTCATCTTTATCCCTCCCCAAGCGTTACAGGCCATTCCGCCCTCACACGCCGGGATTAGTATCCGCCCCCTTTTTCTGACGGTCAATCGGGACGGGAGGCAAGTCACGGCACGAGCACGGCCGCGCCATTGAGCCGGCCGGCACGCAGATCCGACAGCGCGTCATTGGCGCGTTCCAGCGGATAGGGGGTGGTGTGCGTCCGCACCCCGGCTTTTGCCGCTATTGGAAAGAACTCGGCCGCATCCTGCCGCGTCAAATTGGCCACGGATACGAGTTGCCGCTCTTCCCACAGGATCGAATAGGGCATCGAAGGAATGTCGCTCATGTGAATGCCGCCGCACACCACCTGTCCGCCCTTGCGCACGACTTTGAGCGCTACCGGGACGAGCGCTCCAACGGGGGCGAAGATGATGGCCGCATCCAGCGGCTCAGGCGGTGGCATATCGGAGCCGCCGGCCCAGATTGCTCCAAGATCCAAGGCAAAGCGCTGCGCCGCCGCATCGCCCGGCCGGGTGAGTGCATAGACATCACGGCCCTGCCAGACACAGACCTGCGCGATGATATGGGCGGCGGCGCCGAAGCCATAGAGCCCGATTCGCTTTCCGTCACCGGCTTTCTTGAGTGATCGCCAGCCGATCAATCCCGCACAGAGAAGCGGCGCCAGCGAAACCGGATCGGCTTTGGGATCAAGATCGAAAGCGAAATCCGCGTCAGCCACTACATGGCTGGCAAAGCCGCCATCGCGCGTATAGCCGGTGAATAGCGGCCGGTCGCAGAGATTTTCATCGCCCGAAAGGCAGAAGGGGCACATCCCGCAGGTGTGCCCCAGCCAGGGCACGCCGACGCGGCGGCCGATCCTTGCAGGATCTACGCCTTTTCCCACCTGATCGACGACGCCAACGATCTCGTGCCCCGGCACGAGTGGCAGATTCGGTTCCTTCAGATCCCCGTCGACCACATGAAGATCAGTGCGGCAGACCGCGCAGGCCTCGACCTTGAGCCTTAATTGCCCACGTCCGGGCAGCGGATCCGCGCGTTCGATATAGATCAGCGGCTTGCCTACGCCTTCGAGTATCATGGCTTTCATAATGGTGGGTCCTTCATCCCGATTATCCTCCGAATGATGCGATCAGAGGCGGAAAGATCAACAGGCTAACGTATCCAGCCATCGCCGCCAGCAGGCTGAATGCTGCAAGCGGTAGGGAAAACCGCGGCGGACCGGCGGCAATGGCAAGAGCCAGCCGGACGATACCGTTGGTGAGGAGCGCGGCAAGTACGGCAATGCCCACCACTTCGGCCGAAACGGAATGCTTGACCAGGCGGAGGGCGCCCAATGTCGCGACATCGACGTCAAATGCGCCGGAGAGCACGGTGGTGGCTAGCAGACCGCTTGCGCCGAAGGTGGACGACAGCGCTGCGCTCGCCGTCGCCACCACCGCGAAAAGGAGGGCAAAGAGAACGAGTGGTCCCAGTTCGAAAGGGTTGCGAGGAGTGGAGCCGGAGATACTTTCATCGCTACCACGCATCAGCATGAATGCGCCGCCGAGCCCGAAACAGACCGAAGCGGCGAGCACCGGTACGGCGATCGTGGTGAGAACCCGGGGCTCGATGATGGCGCCGATCACCGAAACACGCAATATCGAAACCATTGCAGCCAGGCAGGCGGCGCCTGAAAAGGGCAGAGGGCGCGCATGGCCTTTGGCGGTGCGTGCCAGCGCCAGGGTCATCGCCGTAGACGAGACGATTGCGCCTGCCAGTACGCTGACGAGCAGGCCGCGGGTCTCGCCGAAAACACGCACGGCGACGTAGCCCAGAAAGGAAATCGCGGCGACGAGGACGGTGAAGAACCAGATTTGCCATGGGTTCAGGCCACCCCACGGGTCGATGGCGCGATCGGGCAGAAGGGGCAGCACGACGGCCGTCATGACAGCCAGCGTCAGTGCCGAGCGAAGCTCGACCCATGTCAGCCGCCGCAATAGGCCGTGAAGCAGTTCCCGGCTAGCAAGGATTGCCGCCAGCCCCGCCCCGCCGGCTGCCGCCGCGCTGTCATCGCCGGCCACCGCCAGCGCCCCAAGCGCGAAAACGCAGAGCGCCGCGACGACGCTCGTTACGCTGAAGTCCTTGTCGCGGGCAGCTTCGCGGGATTTATACCAGGCAAAGATGACCGAAAAACCCAGAAAGCCGGCGATAAGTATCGCGGTGGAATCGAACGCGTCGGCAAGTGCCGCAAAAATCCCGCCCAGAAGACCGGAGATGCCGAAGGTGCGGATACCCGCGGTGCGGCTGTGATCAGGCGCATCCCGTTCACGCCACCCGCGTTCGAGGCCCACGAGCAGACCGATGGCGAGCGCCAGTCCGAGTTTGGCAATCAGCGATTCCATCTGCTTGGATCAGGCACCTTTCGTCAATTGTTCCGGAAACTCAGGTTTGGAACGTTAAATGCTTGAGCTATTGGCGGTCCATCGCCTTGACCCCGGTCAAGAACGCGGGAAGGAATTGCTCTCGCCAAGGGCCTCGCTCAATTGTCGCACCATTGAAACATAGTGATGTAACTATCACCCATTCCGGAGGCAAGATTGCATGCGGCTCGCCGTCTACAATGTCGAAAACCTGTTCGACCGCGCCAAGGCGATGAATCTCGGCAGCTGGGAGGAAGGCCGCCCGGTTCTCGACCGCTTTGCCGCGCTCAACGGCCTGCTCGGCCAGGTAACCTATAGCGGCAATGACAAGACGGAGATGGCAAGACTGATGATCGAGCTCGGGCTGGAGAAATCCGATACCGGACCGTTTGTCATCCTGCGGCGCAATCGCGGTGGCCTGCTCAAGCGGCCCAAATCAGGCGGGATGGAGATCATCGCCGATGGGCGCGCCGATTGGGTCGGCTCCCTGGAACTCAGGGACGAACCAATCAACGAGCATGCCATGCGCAATACGGCGCGGGTGATGAGCGACCTCGGTGCCGACGTACTCGGCGTGGTCGAAGCCGAAAGCCGGCCGGTGCTTTCCGCCTTCAACCGTGAAATCCTCCCCGCCGTCGGTGGCGCGCCCTTTCGACATGTCATGGTGATCGACGGCAATGACGAGCGCGGCATCGATGTCGGGCTGATGAGCCGCGAGGGCTATCCGATCGGCACGATGCGCAGCCATGTCGATGATCTTCTCCCCAATGGCGAGACTGTCTTTTCACGCGATTGTCCTGAATTCGAGATCACGACGCCAGCTGGTGCACGTCTCATCGTCATGCTCAACCATCTGAAGAGCAAGGGCTACGGCGGCAAGGCGGCATCCGATGCCAAGCGCAAGGCGCAGGCCGGACGGATCTCCGAGATCTACAAGGGTCTCATCGACCAGGGCGCCGAATATGTCGCCGTCATCGGTGACCTCAACGATACACCCGGCAGCGCTCCCCTCAAGCCGCTGATCGAGGACACCGACCTGACCGACATATTCAAACATGATGCCTTCGATGATGGCGGTTATCCCGGCACCTATGGCTCGTGCACCGCTGCCAACAAGATCGATTACATGCTGCTCTCGCCGGCGCTTTACGCCAGGGTGGCTGCCGGCGGCGTCTTCCGCAAAGGCATGTGGCCAGGTGTGCGCCCGAAGAAGTGGGATGTCTATCAAGAGCTGAAGCGTCCCGAAGAAGCCGGTTCGGACCATGCCGCGCTCTGGGTCGATCTCGACATCTAGGCAGTCTTGGCGCCTGACGGCTTATTCGATACGTTTCCATGAAGTGAGGTGGGCGAAAACATGAGTGATGCGGCAATGGCGACAACCGGAGACGGCCAGAGGGGAAGCGCGTCCGAGGTTTTTGCCGTTTTCCTCAAACTGGGCCTGACCTCCTTCGGCGGTCCGATTGCGCATTTGGGTTATTTCCGCGACGAACTTGTGGTGCGCCGGCGCTGGATAGACGAGAAGGGCTATGCCGATCTCGTCGCCTTGTGCCAGTTTTTGCCCGGTCCGGCATCGAGCCAGACCGGCTTTGCACTCGGCCTCCTGCGCGGCGGTCCATTGGGCGCCGCCGCTGCCTGGGCTGCCTTTACATTGCCATCGGCGGTTCTGCTCGTGCTCTTCGCCCTTGGTGCCGCGTGGTTCGGTGGACCGGTTGGCGCCGGCATCATCCATGGACTCAAGGTCGTGGCCGTTGCCATCGTTGCCCAGGCGGTCTGGGGCATGGCGAAAAACCTCTGCCCGGACAAGGAACGCGCCACCATCGCGCTCGCAGCCGTGCTCATTGTGGTTATCCTTGCGGGATCGATCGGTCAGATCGCGGCGATCATCGTGGGCGGTCTGGCCGGACTCTGGCTCTGCCGGGCGCCGGGCGCGGCAGTGACCGGCCATGTACGTTTTCCCGTCTCGCGCGCTGCGGGCGCGGCGGCGCTCATTGCGTTCTTTATTCTCCTGATCGGCATGCCGTTTGTCGCCGCAGCCGTGTCCAGCCAGGGGCTGGCGGTCTTTGACGCCTTCTATCGCGCTGGCGCACTGGTCTTCGGCGGCGGTCATGTCGTCTTGCCGCTGCTCGAGGCCGAGGTGGTGCAGCCCGGCTGGGCGTCGGCCAGTCAGTTCCTGGCCGGCTATGGCGCGGCGCAGGCCGTGCCCGGTCCGCTCTTCACCTTCGCGGCCTATCTCGGCACCGTGCTTGAGCCTGCGCCAAACGGCTTGGCCGGCGCTGCCATCGCCCTTATCGCCATCTTCCTGCCAGGCTTTCTGCTCCTGATCGGGATCATCCCGTTCTGGGACGCGTTTCGCACACGGGCGAGTGCCCAGGCGCTGATGCGCGGCGCCAATGCGGCCGTTGTCGGCATTCTCGGTGCCGCGCTGTACAACCCGGTATGGGTGAGCGCGGTCACCGGTCCTTATGAGTTCACGCTGGCCGTTGCCTGCTTCGTCCTGCTCATGGCCTGGAAATTTCCGCCATGGATCGTCGTGCTGGTTGCGGCGGCGGGCGGCGTATTGATCGGCGGTGGCTGAGGTTCAACCTCCCGACTGTCGGATATGCTGGATAGTGAGGCGCTTGAACTCCCCGACATTGCCGGCGGCAAGTGCATCGATCATCTGGTGGTGTTCGCGGGACGATTGCTCGATTCGCGCCCGCGTCTTCCATTGGGAGACCGGCGCGGATGAAGTCCTCTGCCTGATCTCGGTAACGAGGTTCACCAACTCGCGATTGCCGCATAGCGACAGCAATTCGTGGTGGAATGCGAGATTGGCTTCGTAGAGCTCGATCATCGTCCCATTCATGATGAGATCGTCGAACCGGTGCGCCAGCTCGCGCAGTTTCCGGGTGACCGGCTCCGAGGCGTGGGCGACGATCCTGTCGGCCACGCCGGTTTCCAGGATGATGCGGATGTCGCTTACCTCGTCCGCCTGACGACCGTCCGGCTCGAAAACATGGTAGCCGCGATTGGGCACGTGCTCGACCAGCCGCTTCTGCACCAGCCTGTCGAGGGCGCGGCGGACTTCCTGCCGCGTGCAGTCATAGCGCTGTTCGAGATCGATCTGCTTCAGCCATGTGCCCGGCGCGAGCGCGCCGGCGAGGATATCGTGCAGGATCAGATCGGTGACATCCACTGATTTCTCGGCAGCGCCGGATTTGGCTTTCGACAGGCTCATCGTCTCTCCCCGGTTTTCCTTATTTTCCGCGACGGATTCGTTTGAGGCGGATGATGGCAGACAAAATAATTTTCCGCAGCCATTGCGTAAATCATTTTTGTGTCTAAAATTGGCGCCAATTTTGGAAACCATTATAAAGCCGTTGGGGAATGATGCGAAATTCGGGAGAAGTCTGGGATCTGGTGGAAGCCAAGCGTGAGGCGTTCTTTGAGCTGAGCGATCGCGTTTGGGATACGCCCGAGACGAACTACGAGGAATACAGCTCCTCCAGCGAGCATGCCCTTCTCCTGGAAAAGGAAGGCTTCCGCGTCACACGCGGCATTGCCGGCATGCCGACGGCGGTGATGGGCGAGGCGGGCGAAGGCGGGCCCGTCATCGCTATTCTCGGCGAGTTCGATGCGCTTCCCGGCTTGAGTCAGGTGGCGGGCCTGGCGGAAGAGCGGCCGCTGGTGGAAGGCGGCAACGGCCATGGCTGCGGCCATAATCTCCTTGGTTCGGCGTCGATGCTAGCCGCGACAGCGGTCAAGGATTATCTCGCCGCGGACGGGCTGAAGGGACGGGTTCGCTATTATGGCTGCCCGGCGGAGGAGGGCGGCTCCTCCAAGGGCTTCATGGTTCGCGCCGGCGTCTTCGATGATGTCGATATCGCCATCTCCTGGCATCCGGCCGCCTTCACCGGCGTGAACAAGCCGCTTTCGCTTGCCTGCAACGAGATCAACTTCCATTTCACCGGGCGCGCCTCGCATGCCTCGGCGACGCCGCATCTGGGACGCAGCGCTCTTGACGCCGTCGAACTGATGAATGTCGGCGTGAACTATATGCGCGAGCACATGCCCTCGACGGCGCGTATCCATTATGCGGTGACCGATACGGGCGGTTCGGCGCCGAATGTGGTGCAGGCGCGCGCCACCGTGCGCTATCTCGTGCGCGCACGCACCCTGCCGGAGCTCAACAGTCTCGTGGAGCGGGTGAAGAAGGTGGCGCAAGGCGCCGCGCTGATGACCGAAACGACGGTGCGCAGCCAGGTGCTCAGCGGTGATGCCAATCTGGTCGGCAATACGCCGCTCGAGCAATTGATGCATGCGCATCTGGAGCGTCTCGGCCCGGCACAGTTCAGCGAGGCCGATCATGAGACCGCACGGAAATTTCAGGAGACATTCTCGGCGGAAGACATCGCTGCCTCCTACAGACGTTTCGGCCTGACACCAAAGAAGGGACTGGCGCTCTGCGATAGCATTTTCCCGCCCGACAGCGGCGATGGGTCGATCGTCGGGTCGACCGATGTGGGCACGGTGAGCTGGGTCGTGCCGACGGTCCAGATGCGCGGCGCCACCTATGCAATCGGTACGCCGGGCCATTCATGGCAGCTGGTCGCACAGGGCAAACTGCCCGCTGCGCACAAGGGCATGGAGCATGCGGCGAAGGTGATGGCCTCCACGGCGGTCGACCTCATCAGCAATCCCCGTCTCATCGAGGCAGCCAAGGCCGATCATCGCAGCCGTCTCGACGGAACCCCGTTCGTCAATCCGATCCCAGGTGACGTGGAGCCGCCCTTGCCGGAGAAGGCCGATGCCTGAGACGGGTTTGCTGCCGGATACGGAACGGCTGATGGTCCATATTCGCGAATTTTCGCGAAGAGTTAAGCTGTCCGGCACGCCCGAGGAACTGGAAAGCTTCCGCTATCTGGAAGCGTCGATGAAGAGCTATGGCTACCAGACCAGGCTCATCGAGCACGATGCCTATATCAGCCTGCCGGGCAGGGCGCGCGTTATCGTGGATGGCGAAAACCTGCGTTGCATCACGCATTCCATGTCCGCCTCGTCTCCCCAATCCGGCGTTTCGTCCGAGCTCGTCCATGTGGGCGAGGGCACCGAGGCAGAATTTGCTTCTGCCGATGTGAAGGGAAAGATCGTCCTCGTCGACGGCATAGCGACAGAGGAGGTGGCGGCTCTGGCAAGCGCGGCGAGAGCGATGGGCCAGCTCCACATCAGCCCCAACGAGCATCTCTACGAAATGTGCGTGTCGCCGGTCTGGGGCAGTCCTTCGCAGTTCACGCGTGCCAACCTCCCCTCGACGGTCATCTGCTCCGTGCCGCAGGAGGAGGGTGCGGTCCTGCGCCGGCGCTGCCAGCTCGGTGAGAGGGTCAACGTCACCATGCAGGCGGAGGTCGATACCGGCTGGCGCAAGACGCCGCTGCTGGTCGCCGAACTCGGAACCCTGGAGGGCGCGCAGCACGAGCCTTTCGTGCTGTTCTCCGGTCATCACGATACCTGGCATTATGGTGTGATGGACAATGGCGGCGCCAATGCCACCATGCTGGAGGCCGCCCGCCTGCTTGCGGCAGAGCGCGGCACCTGGCGCAGGGGCTTGCGCATCTGCTTCTGGTCTGGCCATTCGCATGGGCGTTATTCCGGTTCCGCATGGTATGCGGATGAATATTGGGACGATCTGGAGCGGCGCTGCATCGCCCATGTCAATGTCGATTCGACCGGCGGGGCAGGGGCCAGCATCCTGACCAACTCCGGCGTGGTGGACGAACTAAAAGCGGTGGCCTTCGATGCGGTCGAGGCCGTCAGCGGCCAGAAACATGCCGGCCGGCGCCATGGCCGCGCCGCCGACCAGTCCTTCTGGGGGATCGGCATTCCCTCCATGTTCGGCAGCCTCAGCCATCAGCCGCCGGGTCCGGTCAAGGTGCTCACGGCGCTGGGCTGGTGGTGGCATACGCCGCATGACACAGCGGAGCACATCGACCCGCAGAACCTCGCCCGCGATACGCGGATCGTTCTCCGGGTCCTGCAGCGTCTGCTGACTGACCGAGTCCTGCCTTACGATTATACAGCCTATGCCGCAGCTCTCGGCGCGGAAGTAAGCCAGCTTTGTTCTGGGCTGGATGGCAAATTGGACATCGGTGCACTGGAGGCGGCGGTATCGTCGCTTCATGATAACGCAACGGCTCTGCTCGCGAAGTCGCGATCGGCGTCCGATGCCGAAGCATCACGCATCAATGCCGCGCTCCTGCGCGCCTCGCGCCTGCTGGTCCCGCTCAATTATACGAGCGGCGAACGCTTCCATCACGATTCCGCGCTGCCGCAGCCGGCCTGGCCTTCGCTCGAAGGGCTGCGCCAGCTTGCACGTCAGCCGGTGGGCTCAGCGGAGTCACCTTTCTATGCCGTGCATGCGCGGCAGACGCGCAACCGCATCGCCCATGCCCTGCGGGAGGCGAACAGGGCACTGGAGGCGGCGTTGGGTTGAAACGGCCGAATGGCCCAAAGCAATCGGGGTCGGTGGCCTCAGAATAAAAGGGGAATGAACCATGAAGAAACTGATGCTCGCTATTTTTGCAGCCACATTGTCATTTGCGGCAACTGTCGCCGATGCCAAGGACTGGAGCCGTGTAAGGGTCGGTATCGAAGGGGCTTTTCCGCCCTGGAACATGATCGATTCCAGCGGAAAATTGTCCGGATTCGACGTCGATCTGATCCAGGACCTGTGCAAGCGGGCGCAGGTCGCGTGTGAATTGATCACCGGCGAATGGACCAGCCTGATCCCGAGCCTCAATGCCGGCAAATTCGATCTCGTGATGACCCTGGGGATCAATGAGAAGCGCAAGAAGGTGGTCGATTTCACCGTGCCTTACGCGAGCGGCGTTGCCAGCTTCCTGATTCTGAAGGATGGCAACGTGCCGGAACTGCCCATGACCGGGGAACGGCTCAATCTCAACGATCACGCCAAGGCCGATCCGGTAATGGCGGAAATCGGTAAGACACTGAAGGGCAAGACGGTGGGCGTCGTCGGCTCGACAAGCCAGGAGCAGCTCATCAAGGCCTATTTCGGCGATGACGTGACGGTGCGCACCTATAAGAGTTCTCCCGAACGTGACCTCGACCTCAAGGCCGGGCGGATCGACGCCGGCTTCGACAGCGGCGTCTATGAGACCTCCATGTTGGCAAAGCCAGGCAATGAAGAGCTGCGGATGACCGGGCCGCTTCTGAAAGGCGCGATGCTGGCAACCGAAGTGGCCATGGGCATGCGCAAGGGCGAAACGGAACTGAAGGAGAAATTCGACGTCGCCATCAAATCCGCCGCCGAAGCGGGGGAGATCAAGAAGCTCTCCGAAAAATGGAGCAAGCTCGATCTCACGCCGACATTCGGTGCGAATTGAGCGCGGCACCGGAAATCAGGTCATCACCATGCCGTTTTCCCATGTCCCTGAAACCGGCTGTCATCGGCCCGGATCGTATCGGCAATGAACCAGCCAAGTTTCCTTGACGTCATCAGTTTCGGACCGGAGGGGTGGGGGGCCGCCCTTCTGGCCGGCGCCTGGATGACGATCCTCATCGCCATATCCGGATTTGCGGTCGGCTCGGTCATCGGCACATTCGGTGCCTGGGCGAAGATCTCCGGCGGCCGGATCATCCGCTTCATCGCCGATGGCTATACGACCGTCCTGCGCGGCATTCCCGATCTTCTGGTGATCTATCTCTTCTATTTCGGCGGCAGCGCCGCCGTGACAGGGATCGCCCGCTATTTCGGGTCGGAAGGCTTCATCGGCTTCCCCGGTTTCCTTGCCGGTGCGCTCGCCGTCGGCGTTACCTCGGGCGCGCAGCAGACGGAAGTGTTCCGTGGCGCGTTCAGGGCGGTGCATCGCGGCGAAATCGAGGCGGCGATCGCCTGCGGCATGTCGCGCGGGCTGCGCTTCCGCCGCATCATCGCTCCGCTGGTTCTTCGTCACGCGCTGCCCGGCATGGGCAATGTCTGGCAGGTGGTGCTGAAGGAATCCGCGCTTGTCTCCATCACCGGCGTCGCCGAATTGCTGCGCCAGGCGCAGGTCGGCGCCGGATCGACCGGAATGCCGTTCAATTTCTATATCGTCGCCGGCGCGCTCTACCTCATGATCTCGACCTTCTCCGGTGGGCTGCTGCAATGGTCTGAACGGTACTTTTCGCGTGGCGTGAGGAGAGGCTGATGGACTGGGACTTCCTTCTCGAAACCTTCTTCAGCCTCGTCTCGGCCATTCCGCTGACGCTTGAGCTCGCCGTAACCTCGATCCTGCTCGGCGGCTGCCTCGCGCTCGTGCTGGCGCTTTTCCGTCTCTCGGGCATGCCTGTGCTGGACTGGTTCGCCAGGCTCTATGTCTTCGTGTTTCGCGGCACGCCGCTGCTGGTGCAGATATTTTTGATCTATTACGGGTTGAGCCAGTTCCCGGCCGTGCGCCACAGTGTTTTCTGGCCGATCCTGCGCGAGCCCTATTGGTGTGCCGTCATCGCGCTGACGATGAATACCGCGGCTTACGCGAGCGAGATCATTCGCGGTGGGCTCCTTTCCGTGCCCCACGGCCAGGTGGAGGCGGCGCGCGCCTGCGGCATGTCGGGTTTCATGATCTTCCGGCGTATCGTTCTACCCCTGGCAATCCGCCAGGCGCTGCCGGCCTATGGAAATGAGATGATCTCGATGGTGAAGGCGACGTCGCTCGCCTCGATCATCACGCTGATGGAGGTGACCGGTGTTGCCGCGAAGATCATCTCCGAGACCTATCGGGCCATCGAGGTATTCGTCGTCGCAGGGGCGATTTATCTCACGATCAATTTTCTGCTCACACGGCTGGTGCATGCGGTCGAATATGCGCTGACCCCGCATCTCCGTGCACCGCGGCTGCGGGTAACCGTTCAAGGAGAAGCCAAATGAATGCCCAGACGCAACTTGCCACGCCGCTGGCGCTCGACGTCAGGGACCTGCACAAGAGCTTCGGAAGCGTAGAAGTGTTGAAAGGGATTTCGTTCGGCGCTCATGAGGGCGAGGTCGTTTCGATCCTCGGTTCCTCCGGCTCCGGCAAATCGACCCTGCTACGCTGCATCAATCTCCTGGAAATACCCGATTCCGGCGAAGTGGTGGTCGGCGATGAGATGATCCGCATGCAGCGCATGCGCGACGGTAAGAGCCGCCCGGCCGATCAGGCCCAGGTGGAGCGGATCCGCTCGCGGCTCGGCATGGTGTTCCAGAGCTTCAATCTCTGGTCCCACAAGACCATCCTCGAAAACATCATCGAAGCGCCGATCCATGTGCAGAAGCGCCCGCGCAAGGCGTGCATCGAGGAAGCGGAAGCGCTGCTCGCCAAAGTCGGCATCGCTGACAAGCGGGACCACTATCCATCGCATCTCTCCGGCGGACAGCAGCAGCGTGCGGCCATCGCCCGGGCGCTCGCCATGCAGCCGAAGGTGATGCTCTTCGACGAGCCGACCTCGGCACTCGATCCCGAGCTCGTCGGTGAGGTGCTGCGGGTCATGCGCGACCTCGCCGCGGAAGGCCGGACCATGCTCGTGGTCACCCATGAGATGGGGTTTGCGCGCGATGTCTCCAGCCGTGTCGTCTTCCTGCACAAGGGCCTCGTCGAGGAGGATGGCAAGCCGGAGGAAGTCTTCGTCAATTCCAGATCCGAGCGGTTCAAGCAGTTCATCAGCGGCTGAGCGATCGGCCACATTACAAAGGGGAATAGCTTTAATGAAACAAGCAGTTTTCGTATTCAAGGTGCTGGCCCTGTCGGCATTGATGCTTGCCTCGGGCGCGCATGCGGAAGGCAAGAAATGGACGCAAGTCACCATCGCGACCGAGGGTGCCTTCAAGCCGTATAATTTCACCAGGCCAGATGGCACGCTGGACGGTTATGAGATCGAGCTTTCCAAATATCTCTGCGACCACATGAAGGTGGAATGCAAACTTGTCGTGCAGAATTTCGACGGGATGATTCCGGCGCTCAATGCCGGCAAGTTCGATGCCATCATGTCGGGCATGTCGGCGACGGCCAAGCGTGAAAAAGTGATCGCTTTCAGCGAATCCTATGGCTCGACCGGACAGGCTTTCGCTACGCTGAAATCGAGCCCGCTCGCCAATATGGATTTCAAGGGAAAAGTCTTCTCGCTCGCCTCCAACGAGGCGGGCGCAATCGAGGCGCTGGAAAAGCTGAAGCCATTACTTGAGGGCAAGACCATCGGCGTCCAGACCGCTTCGACGGGCGCGGCTTTCGTCGACAAATATCTTAAAGGCGTCGTGAAAGTGCGCGAGTACAAGACCACGGAACAGCATGATCTCGATCTCATCGCGGGCCGTGTCGATCTGCTCATGGCGTCCATGGCCTATCTCACCACCGCCGCCGCCAAGCCCGGCAATGAGGACATGACCGTCACCGGTCCGCGCTTCCAAGGCGGGTTCCTGGGAAGGGGCAGCTCGGTCGGCCTGCGCAAGGACGAACCGGAACTCAAGGCCATGTTCAACGAGGCCATCGAAGCCGCCAAGGCGGACGGAACAATCAGGCGCCTGTCGGAAAAATGGTTCGGCTTCGACGTGACGCCGGTCAACTGAACCTGCTTGGAACCGCCGATGGGCCAAAATCATCGGCGGTTTCATTGTCGTCTTGCCGGTTCAGGACCCACCTGCAGCATCAAGCAATAATCCTGACCGAGCATGTATTATTCGGCTGCGATTTTGATTGTCTTGTTCAGATGAAGCGCGAAGCCGGTCGCGTGCGGATCGCCGAGCTCGGGTCGAAGCTGCATGCTCGGGATCAAGTAATCGCCGCCATTCTGCCGCCGATAGTGGATGGGCGCGATGGTGCCGAGCGTGCGTATCCTCTCGCGCAGGCGGTTGGCAATTGTCCCGAACCCGGTCTCATCGAGCCGGTCGACCTTATAGGCCACGAAAGGCGGAAGCACGTCATAGCCCGGATAATAGAGGATGCCGTGATTGATCGGGAACAAGAGGTCGTCGATCGGACCGTTGATCCCCCGAGGTGAATAGTGCTCTTCCCAGCCGCCGGCGGTGACGATCAGCATGGCGCGTTTTCCGGCTAGCGTGCCCTCGCCATAGCGGTCGCCCCATCGCTTTTCGCTGTGCTCGCCGACACCATAGGCGAAGCCGTAGGAATAGACGCGATCGATCCAGCCCTTGAGGATCGCCGGCATGGAAAACCACCAGAGGGGAAACTGCAGGATCAGGACATCGGCCCACAGGAGCTTCTCCTGTTCGGCTTTGACATCGGGTGTCAGCGAGTTATCCGCAAAGGCCGCGCCGGACGCCTTTGCCGGTTTGAACCGCGCATCCGGGTTAAGAGACGGAAAGTCGGCGCGGTCGACCTGTGATTTCCAGCCATCCGCATAGAGATCCGACACCTGTACCTCATGGCCCTGGGCCTCAAGTTCATCGATAGCTGTATCGCGCAGTGCGCCATTGAGCGAACGCGGTTCGGGATGGGCGAAAACAAGCAGAACTTTCATGGGTCATAATCCTTGATTGGGGAAGATGACCCTGAGGTAACCAATGCGGAACTGATCCGGTAGATATGCATAATGCATAGGATTTTTTTGAAAAATGGATAAATCGGATATTACACTCGAACGCATGCGCATTTTCGTCCGCGTTGCCGAACGCGGCAGCCTGTCGGCGGTGGCGCGGGAGCTTGGGATCGGCCAGTCGACCGTCACGCGGCAGTTGCGGGAGCTCGAGGAAGCCGTCGGCGTCTCCCTGCTTTCAAGGACGACGCGGCGCGTGACCCCGACCGACGAGGGCAGTCGTTATTATGCCAATTGCGTCCAGATCCTGCGTCTTGTCGAGCAGGCGGGCGATGAGGTGCGCACTAACCGCGGTGCGCCGGCCGGCACGATCCGCATCTCCTGCACGGCGGCTTTCGGGGTTTTGCACGCTACCCGGCTGATCTTCGCCTTTCAGGACCATTATCCCGATATCGGCGTGGACCTGAGCCTTACCGACGAACGGATCGATCTGGTGCGCGAGGGTGTCGATATCGCGTTTCGCCTGGGGCCTCTGACCGACAGCTCCATGAAGCTGAAGGGCCTCGGCCAGTCTCGTCGCCTGATGGTCGCATCGCCGGGCTATCTGGCGATGCGGGGAAGACCATCCGTCCCGCAAGACCTCTCGGACCATGAAGGCATTCGCATGTCGAATGTGGCGGGCAGCGATAGCCTCGTCCTACAGGGATTGGGCGGCGAGCGTCATGTGGTGCGCTTCGGCGGGCGGCTTCGGGTTGACCATGGGCTTGCCGCCCGTGAGGCGCTTGTTGCAGGCCGCGGCATCGCGCCCGCCCACCTTTGGCTTGTCGACGATCTTCTGGCTGAAGGCCGGCTTGAGCCGATTCTGCCCGGCTATTCACCAGCGCTTGTGCCGCTTAGTATGCTGATCGTACCAGAGCGAGCGGGTATTGCCCGGGTGCGGCTTCTGATGGATTTCATTGCCGAATGGATCGCCAGCATTCCGGGGATCGAGCGGTCATAACGGGCGTGCTCAGGAATGGCACAACCGCTCGACCGTGAGGCGCTATGCCAGTTGCCCTTTGTCTCTGTTCGGGGGATTGATGAAGCCGCCGACCGGCGCTTTATGGGGAATGGACCAGCCGAAATAGACCTCGGCTTCGATGATCCTGCCGTCCCGTATGGTCAGGATCTCGGTATTGCGGAAGCGCCGCTGCGTATCCGCAGTTCCTTCATAGGTCACGAAAACCCGGTCCCCGTGCTCAATGAGGTGGATGAAGCGGAAGTCGGAGATCGTTTCGCTGTTGGGCCAGCAGCGTTCGAAATAGGTTTGCCGGTCAAGGCGGTTGTCGAGAGGGCTGGTGAAATGAAAGTCGTCGCCGATCAAGGCTTCGATGGCTGAGCGGTCGTTATCGACATAAGCCTGATAGCTCCTGCGGGCGATTTCTGTGAGGGCGGTCATCACGGATCTCCTTTCTGGATGCAATCTGCAATCAGTCGTTACTACATGAACTGATTTCATATTGCAATCAGATTGAGTGCCCGAATGTCCCGGGGCCGCTGAAGGGGATTGGAGACCTGAAGACCGCTCCAACCTATAAGCGCTTGCAAGGTTCGGTATCGCAGGGTTTAGTCTTGCATCGTCGTCAACAGCCGAGGTGTGCCGTTCAATGCGTCCGGAATCAATCGAAATCATGCGGCCCGCCTGGCCCGATATTCCATATGCACCGTGGCGCGAGACGTGCACGGCGCTGCATCTCTATACGCAGATCGTCGGCAAATACCGGCTTTCGCGGACGCCATGGGTGAACCATTCCTGGCACGCGACGCTTTATGTAAATGCGCGCGGCCTCACCACCTCCCTGATCCCCGACGGACCGGCAGGCGGGATCGAGATCGCCTTTGACCTGATCGACCATGCCGTTATCGGGATCGGGGCTGATGGCCGGACGCAACGTTTCGCGCTCGGTTCCATGTCGGTTGCCGATTTTCATTCCCGCTTTCAGGATCTTGTCGTTGCGCTCGGCGGCACGCCGGAATTTCACGGGCGCCCCAACGAGATTATCGATGTCGTGCCTTTCGCCAGGGATCGGCAGGTGCGCCCCTATGATGCGGATGCCGTCAGACGTTTCCATCTGGCACTGGTGCAGGTCGATCGCGTGATGAAGCGATTTCGTACCGGCTGCCTTGGCAAAGTAAGCCCGGTGCATCTTTTCTGGGGCAGTTTCGATCTCGCGGTGACCAGATTCTCTGGACGGCTTGCGCCGGCCCATCCTGGAGGCATTCCCGCATTGCCCGATGAGATCACGCGTGAGGCCTATAGCCACGAAGTATCATCCGCCGGCTTCTGGCCGGGCGGCGGCGCCATCGATTATCCGGCTTTCTATTCCTATTCCTATCCCGCGCCCGAAGGGTTCTCGCAGGCGGGTATTGTCCCGGATGAAGCGTTTTTCAGCGCCGAGTTGGGTGAGTTCCTGTTGCCCTATGATGCCGTCCGGCGGGCAAACGATCCGGATGCGGTGCTGACGGCATTCCTCGAAAGCACCTATGAAGCCGCGGCGAGGCTGGCAGGCTGGGATCGCGACGCGCTGGAATGCAGCATTGGCGAGCCGCGGCGGCCGCGATCCCTTTGAAGCCATGGCCGGTCTCAATCAGGCGGCGGCTGCCTCCTTCGGCTGCTTGATGGCCATGAAATAGAAGAAGAGGGCGGCCAGAACGAGGAAGAACAGGCTGTCCGGGCTGGTCAGGAAAACCGTCGGGTCGCCGTCGCTGAGGGCTAATGAACGGCGCAGATATTGCTCGAGATCCGGCCCGAGGATGAAACCCAGCAGCAGCGAAACGGTGGGATAGTTCTGCTGGCGCAGGAAGAAGGCGAGCACGCCGAACACCACGGCCAGCGCCATCTGGAAGATCGAGAAGGTGGCGGCGTAGCTGCCGACAAGAGCAACAACAGCGATGCAGGCATAGAGAAGCCCTTCGGGGATCGAGACGATCTTCACGAAATAGGGCCCGAGGAGGAACAGCGTCAGCGGGATGAGGATGAGGGCGCTGATGAGAAGCGAGGCGAACATGGGAGCGATAAGGTCCGTCTGTGTCTCGAGCAGCCTTACACCGGGCTGCAAACCGTTGATGACCAGCACGCCGAGCACCACCGCCGTCGTCGGGTCGCCGGGAATGCCGAACATCAGCATCGGCACGAAAGCACCGCCGCACATGGAGTTGTTGGCGGCCTCCGCCGCTGCGATACCCTCGCGGCTGCCATGGCCGTAGAGATCAGGACGTTTGGAGCGGCGCTTGGCATCTGCATAGGCGACGAAGGCCGCCATCGAGCCGCCGACCCCGGGCAGGACGCCGATACCATAACCAAGCAGGCTGCTCTTCAAATAGGTATAGGGCCCGATTTCGCGAAGCTGCGCCAGGGTGGGAAGGAAATCCCGGCGGCGGATTACCGCTGCTCCCGCGCGGATGGCGGACTGGAGATCATCGCGATGCAGTTGCGCCTGGTAGAGAACCTCGCTGATGGCGAAGGTGCCAATGATGAGCGGCATCATGTCGATGCCCTCGACGAGCGTCTCGGTGCCGAAGCTGAAACGTGCGATCGGCTGCATCACATCGATGCCGATCGTGGCGATCATCATGCCGAGCAGGGTGGTGACCAGCCCCTTGGCGATCGCGTCGCGCTGCATGATGACGATCACGACGAGCGCGAAGAGCACGAGCGAGAATTTGCCTGGCGTCTGGATCAGGAGCGAGAGCTTGGCGGCGAGCGGCAGGAAGAGCATGAGCATGAGTGCGCCCAGGCTGCCGCCGATCATCGAGCCGAGGGCCGCGTGGCCGAGCGCATTGGCGCCTTCTCCCTTTTTCATCAGGGGATAGCCCTCCATCGAGGTCATCATCGAAGAGGGCGCGCCGGGGATGTTGATGGTGGTGGCGGTGATGCTGCCGGCATACATGCCCGACATGAAGATGGCCGCGCACATGACGAGCGCGGGAACGACGTCCATGCTGTAGGTGATCGGCAATAAGAGCGCGATCGCCAGCACCGAAGTCAGCCCCGGCACGGCGCCGAAGAAGGTGCCGACGGCGAAACCGACAATCATGGAAAACAGCGCATCCGGCCGTGCGAGCGCCCCAAAACCTTTGAGAATTTCGAGGAAGAAGTCCATCAGATCATACCCATCAGCGTTGGCAGCCGGATACCGAAGGCAAGTGCGAAAAGGCCGTAGAAAACCGTAGTGACGGCGGCCGCATAGAGCAGTTGCTTCACGATCCGCCCTTCCTGAAAGTGGAAGAGGCGGAAAAGCGCCAGCACGAAGAGCAGGGTCGCCACGCTATAGCCCAGCGGCTTGAAGGCTGCGATGTAGAGGATCGTTGCAAGCACGATCAGGAAGGGCTGCAGAAGGCTGCCCTCGAATTGCTCATGCTCCTGCGTCAGGTCGTTCCAGATGATGCGGACAAGGCCGGCATACATGATGAAAGCCATGACAAGCGGCATGAAGGAGGGGCCGACCAGTCCCTCGCTGATTTGCGGCACGATGCGCAGTGCGGCCGCGATATAGACCGTGGTCAGGATGAAAAGGAACAGCGGCAGAAGAAGACGGTTCTTCCACTGCAGTCGGGGCGTTGTCATGGGCTCTCCTCCAGAGCGGCATCGGCGGCCGGCGGGCTTTTGCCGCCGGCCATGCGTGTCATTTCTTCAGGATGCCCTGTTCCACCAGCGCATCCATCTGCTCAAAGAGCGTCTTGCTCGTCTCGTCGGCCCATTGCGTGACCTGGTCCGAGCCGAGCCAGCTCGGCGTGACACCGACCTTTGCAGTCCATTTCTGGAACTCGTCGCTTTCCAGGGCCTTCTTGTAGGCATCCTCGATCTTCTTAACCACGTCGTCGGGGGTGCTGGCCGGCGCCGCGATCACGATGAAGCTGCCGATGCGCAGTTTCAGGCCCTCTTCCTTTGCGGTGGGGACGGTGGTGAAGGTCGGGTTCGTCGTGTCGGTGAATTCGACCAGGCCGCGGACATCGCCATTTTCGAGAAGCGATGCGAAATCGCCGAGACTGGTCGCCACCACATCCACCTCGTCGGAGAGTATCGCTTCCTTCTGCGGTGCCGCGCCGCCGGGGTAGGCGATGATCTTGAACTGGGCGCCCGTCTCGTCCTGGAGCTGCAGGATTGCCAGATGCAGGCGCGAGCCGATGTTCTGTATCCCGATCTTCACCTTGCCCGGATTGGCTTTGGCAGCGGCAACCAGGTCGCCGATGGTCTTATAGGGGGATTCGGCATCGACGATGATGGCGTCGGGCTCGCTCGTCACGCGGGCGATGAGCTTCAGCTTATCCATCTTGTAGGTCGGCAGCATGCCCTGCCAGGGGATGGTCACGACGCTATCATAGGTCAGCGCACCGATCGTATAGCCGTCGGGGCGGGCCTGCATGAGCTGGGAGATACCGGTGGCGCTGATGCCACCCTCGATATTCTCCACATACATGGAGCCGCCGATGTTCTTTTCGGCAAGCGTCGTCAGCTTGCGGACGATGCCGTCCGTGCCGCCGCCCGCACCCCAGGGAACGATGACGCGGATGTCTCTTTCCGGATATTCCGCAAGAGCGGCCGAAGATGTGAAGATTCCCACACATGCTGCGGCAATGATCGCCGCCAGTTTCCTGCGCATTTTTCTCTCTCCCTATTGGCGGGCGGCGTTTGACTGCCCCGCGTAACCCGATGGATACGCCTGCTCGGCAGCCTGCCTTATCCCGCTCTCCTCCTCTCCGCCCGATGCAGCATCCCGGCGGTATGCGATGGTACCCCGGCACCGGCCTGGTGCTGCGACGAAGAACCGACGCAAGTCATATGATGACTTACAAGGACCGTCAAGCCGACTTGTCGTTCGCCGGCATATTCCGGCGCAGCGTCAGCACGCGATAGCGCTGCAGTGAGCCGCCGAGATGGATGCGCATCGCCTCCCTTGCGGCTTGCGGATCGCGCGCGTAGATCGCTTCGGCCACTGCCATATGCTCGCGGTGAAGCTGGGCGTCCCGGTTTTCGATATCATCGGCGCCGCTCATGTTGCGCAGCTTCGAACGCGGGATGGTGCGGCGGCCGAGATGCGCCAGGAACTCCTCGAAACGGGAATTGTTGGTTGCCCGCGCGATCGCCATGTGGAATTCGAAATCCGCCTGCACGGTCGCTTCACCGGCGCGCATCAGCCTTTCAAAAGCATCGAGCTGCGCCTGGATTTCGGCCTCCTGGGCCGGCGAGCAACGCTCCGCCGCAAGGGCGGCGGCTTCGATCTCAACCGAGGCGCGAAGCTCCAATTCCTCAATAATATCAGAGATTTTCTTGTTGACCTGGGTCAGGAGCTGCAGTTCGGGAATCGCGCGTTGCGGCTGCGTCACGAAAACGCCGACGCCATGGCGCGATTCCACCAGGCCGTCCGCGCGCAAAGCGGCGATCGCCTCGCGGATGACGGTGCGGCTGACGCCAAAGCGTTCGATGAGTGCGGGTTCCGTCGGTAGCTTGTCGCCGAGCTTGTAGGCGCCGCCGGAAATATCATCGCGCAGCGCTTCGGCGACATTGGCCGAAAGGCTTCTTCTCGCCTGCTTCTCTCCAATTGTCTCCATTGATTTCGACGCTCCTCGTCCCCGCCCGAAACGGCCATTTGCGAACGGGGTACCGGCCCCGGCCGCATATCGAGTTTTAGACGATGCGGACGGGAGTACAAGTGGTACTATCATCTTTACCATGTCATATGATGAGTTGACGTGATATGGCATGGCTTTCAAGCCTTGAAGAACGGCACCGGCTTCAGGATCTGGTTGCGCTGGCTGATGAGATAACCGGCCTCGGCGCTGAGCTTGAGATATTCCACCCAGGCCGGATCGGCCTGCAGTGCCGCGCGTTTGGCTTCGCGGTCGGTTGCATCGTCATAAACCCAGATATGAACATAGGCGTTGACGTCGCCGGTTTCCGTCGCGGCATAGACAAGCGGCTTGCCCAGATGCCGCGACTGGATCGGCCAGCCATGCTTTTCATAGAGCGCCAGGTGCTTTTTGATGGTGCCCGGGCGGCAGGTATAGGTGCGATGGTCCAGGATCATGCTTTACTCTCTTGCGTTGCTGGGTTTGAGGATTTGAAAAAGCGCCATTCGCTCCGGCAAAGGTCGGCGAGGCTGTAGATGGTCATCACCGCGCCGGCGATGGGGATGGAGACATAGAGGAAAGCGACCGGCACATTCAGGATTGGCGTCACGGCGCGGCTGCGCAGCGTCAGGTCGAGCCCCTTCCAGGTCATCAGTCCGAGAAAGCCGATCGAAAGCAGGCTGACGGCCATATGGAGCCGGGAGCCGCTGCGGCTCTCACCCAGCATTGCGCTGAGCCAGTCCACGCGGAAGTGCTCGTTCTCTCGCCACAGCGCCGCTGCACCGATGAAAACCATCCAGGCAAACAGCGCCTGCACAATCTCGTCGAACCACGCCATCGACCCGAGCTGAAAATAGCGCGACAGCACGTTGGCGAAGACGATGGCGAACAGTGCGGCCAGGCAGAAGCTTGCGGTCGCGCGCAGCAGCACGCCGACGGTCTTGTCTATTGTATGAAGGAACTGCATTTCATGGCCCCATGACGAGCGTTGGAAGCCAGGTGGAAACCGGCTGGATATAGGCAACGGCGAGAAGGACGAAGGCGAGCCCGGCTAGATAAGGAAGCAGGGCGCGACTCAGTCGCCCGACCGAAAGCCCGCTGATGCTCGATACGGCGAAAAGCACCATGCCGACCGGTGGCGTCAGCAGGCCGAACATCGAGCACATGATCATCACCACGCCGAACTGCACCGGATCGATGCCGACCTGGGTCACGACGGGCAGGAAGAGCGGCACGCAAAGTACGATCACCGCAATGCCTTCGAGGAACATGCCGAGCACCAGCAGCACGAAGACGACAATGGCCATGACGACGGCCGGATTGCTGGAGAGATGCAGCATTCCGGCGATGAGCTGGTTGGGTATGCGCTGCTGGATGAGGAGCCAGCCGAAGAAGCCAGCCGCTGCGATGACGAACATCACGCGCACCGTGTGCAGCAGCGTATCCCAGAGGATCGCGGGCAGATGGGATGGCTTGATCTCGCGATAGACGAACATGGAGATCACCAGCGCGTAAGCAGAGGCGGCGACGCCGGCTTCCGTCGGCGTGAAGATGCCGCCGAAGATTCCCGCTATGATGATGACGGGTGTGAACAGCGAGAGTGCCGAGTCAGCGAAGCTGACGGCGATTTCCTTGAGCGATGCGCGCGGCTCGCACGGCATGCGGGTGAAGACGGAGATCAGATAGACCGAGACCATCAGCGCGACCGCCATCAACAGGCCGGGGATGACGCCCGCCAGGAACAGTTTGGTGACCGAGACGCCGGTGATCGACGAATAGAGCACGAAGGGTATGGAAGGCGGAAAGACCGGGCCGATGGTGGACGAGGCGGCGGTGATCGCAGCGGAAAATTCGGGATCGTAGCCCCGATCGGTCATCGCTTTCATCTCGACCTGGCCGAGTCCCGCCGCATCGGCGACGGCGGCACCCGACATGCCAGAGAAGATCAGGCTCGCAAGCACGTTTACCTGGCCGAGCCCGCCGCGAATATGGCCGACGCAGGCATTGGCGAAGCGAAAGATGCGTCGGGTGATCCCGCCTGTGTTCATGAGATTGCCTGCCAATATGAAGAACGGAATGGCAAGCAGGGTGAAGGCAGTGGTAGCCGAGAACATTCGCTGCGGCAGCATCGACAGAATGCCGAAATCGCCGATGGCGACATAGAAGCCAGCGGCCACGACGCCAAGCGCAATGGCCACGGGCACGCCGAGGAAAATAAGGAAGAGCAGGCTGAGGAAAATCAGAAGCGCAAGCATGAGCCATCGTCCCGCGAAGATGGAGGCAGGATGAAGCCTGCCTCCTCTCCGATCGTTATTGCTGAAGGAAGGCGAGGAACGTTTTCATGTTTTCCTCGCCAGAGATCGCGGCGAGGTGTTCGCGCGCGGGGCCTACCTTCTCGGCAAAGGGGGTGAGGTCTGGCCGCGTCACCTTCATGCCCGATGCTTGGAGGTCGGTGATCTCCTTCTGCTCCTGCTCCTGCACCAGCTTGCGCATCAGGGTGCCGGCCGCGGCGCTTTCCTCACGAATGACGGTCTGCTGTTCCGGTGTCAGCCCGTCCCAGCTGCCCTTGGAGACCACATGGATCATGCTGTTATAGACATGGCGGGTCAGTGCCAGATGCTTCTGAAATTCATTGAGCTTTGAGTGATAAATGACGCCGATCGGGTTTTCCTGGCCGTCCACCACGCCCTGGTTGAGCGCGTTGGGAAGCTCGGGAAAGGCGATCTGCACCGCATTTGCGCCGAGCCCCTCGATCGCCGCCACGATCTGTACCTCCGGCGGTGTGCGGATCTTCATGCCCGCGACATCCTTCGGCGCGTTGATCGGCCGGATATTGTTGGTGATGTTGCGGAAGCCATATTCCCAATGGCTCAGCATCACAAGACCATCATTCTCGATCTTCGGCGCCGCCCATTTCGTAAACGGCCCGTCGAGCACCCGATGGGCATGTTCGTAGTCGCGGAAGGCAAAAGGCGTCATCACCGTCCCGAATGCCTTGTTGTATTTGTCGAGCGCGCCGTGGGTTGGCAGGTTCATGTCGATGGCGCCGAGCACGGTCTGCTCGAGCTGCTCGGGCGGCGAGCCGAGCTCGTTGGCGGGATAGATCTCGATCGCGACGGCGCCGCCGGTCCGCGCCGCGACTTTTTTGGCGAATTCGACCGAGGCGGTGTGAGCCGGGTGGCTTTCGGCGGCAAAATGCGCAAGACGGAGCGTGACATCCGCGGCTCTTGCCCGGATAGGCAATGCGGAGACGATCGAGGCGGTGGCGGCCGCCCCCAGCAGTGTACGACGTGTAAGCATGGTTTCCTCCCTTTGCATGCTTGTTGATTAGTCTGTGGGATTGGGCAGTCGGGCCTCAATCCCCGTGAGCTGCTCATAGGCCTTGATGACGGCCGTGCAGCTTTCCCCGTCATGTCCCATGATCGAGGCGAGCGCATAGGTCTGATGCACGGCCTCGGCCATGAAGCCCGGCAGGCCGGCCTCCTCCAGCCAGTGGGCGTAGTAGCGGACATCCTTCTGAGCATTGGCGAGCGACATATGCGGTGTGAAATCGCGCCTGAGTGTCATTTCGCCATAGAGATCCATCATCCCCGATCGCCCGCCGGCGGCGGAGATGATGCCGATCACCTTGCCCATATCGAGCCCCTCGTGTGCGGCGAGCGCAAAGCCTTCGCACCAGGAAGCGACATTGGCGAAGGCGATATAGTTGTGGATCAGCTTAAGGCGGATCGCATGGCCGGCCGGGCCGACATGGAAGACGTTCTCCGCATAACAATTAAAGATCGGGCGCAGCCGCTCCAGAAGGTCGCTCTCGCCGCCGAAGAGAATGTTCACTTCACCGCGATCCGCATGGGCGGGCGTGCGCGTCATCGGCGCCTCCGCATAGGCGATACCGCGCGCCTCGCACTCACGCCGCATCAGGTCGACATGCTGGGGCGAGACAGTCGTGTGGTCGAGGAAGATGGTCCCTTTGCGCATCGAATCGAGCAGGCCGCCCGGTGACAGCGCCAGTTCGCGCACGGCTTCCGCCGTGGTGATGCAGATGGCGAGAATATCGGCTTCTTTTGCCATCGCTGCCAGATTCTCGGCGCGGCCGGCGCCCTGATCGACGGCGCGGCTGACCGCCTTTTCGTCGAGGTCATGCACCGTGACCTCCAGGCCGTGCTTGAGCATGTTCTTAACCAGGCCGCGGCCCATTCCGCCAAGCCCGATAAAGCCGATGCGTGGCGATGCGTGATCGTCCATCAATCTCCTCCCGATTGCCGTTCTCAATGCCGCCCTTACGTCTGGCTTGCGGCGAATGAAGCATAAAACATATTGTCAGACAACTGTTTTATTGATACCTGTTTAATTAAATCGGGCAAGCTGTTGTCGACCAGGGATATTGGCGTTACGAAATGCCGGTACGCCTGGTCCGATCAACGGGCCGCCAAATGGGAAAGAGATGCCGTGTCGCAACAGCCAGAACTCTTTGGGAAAATAGATCGTCCGCGCCGCCTGCCGGACGAGATCGCCAAGAACATCTCCTCCGCCATCGAGGCGGGGCAGTTGAAGCCGGGAGACCGCCTACCCACCGAGCAGGCCCTTTCGGATCAGTTCGGCGTGGCACGGACCGTGGTGCGCGAAGCGATCTCACTTCTGAAATATGATGGCGTCATCCAGTCCCGCCGCGGCGTCGGCGCCTTCATCGCGGAAGTCGGCGGGCGCAGTGCCTTTCGCATCAGTCCCGCCTGTTTCGAGAAGCGGAAGCAACTGGCGCAGCTCCTGCAACTGCGAACGGGGGTGCAGGCGGATGCCTCGGCCCTTGCCGCCGCCGCGCGGACCAGCCTCCAGCTCGCCGGGATCGGCGGTTTTCTGCAGGAGATGATCTCGGCCGTGGCGCAGGGGGACGATGCCATCGAGAGGCGGGTCGATGCCGAATTCGCCTTCTATCGGGCAATCACCGAAGCCTCCGGCAATGATTATTATGTCGAGTTCGTCGGCATGATCGAATCGAAGATCGCCGAGAATCTCCGCTCCGTCGCCATCAAGAATGCCCGGGCAGCCGAATGGGGCGAGGCTGTCCTGGCGGAGCACCAGACGGTGTTCGATGCCATCAGCGCCCGTGACGCGGAAGCGGCCCGCAGCGCGACCCGCACCCATTTCGAACGAGCGGCCCAGCGGCTTATCGACCGCGCCGACATTGCAGATTTGTGAGACGATGCTGAACCAGATCAATTCCAAGACGACGTTGCGCCACGGTGGCAGGATTCTTGTCGACCAGTTGAAGATCCAGGGGGTGGAGCGCGTCTACTGCATCCCTGGCGAGAGCTATCTCGCGGCACTCGACGGCCTTTATGAGAGCGGTATCGACACGATCATCTGCCGCCAGGAGGGCGGTGCGGCGATGATGGCCGAAGCGCATGGCAAGCTGACGGGTCGTCCCGGCATCGCTTTTGTCACGCGCGGTCCCGGCGCCACCAATGCCTCGGCCGGCGTGCATGTGGCGTTTCAGGATTCGACGCCGATGATCCTGTTCGTCGGCCAGGTGGCGCGGCATCAGCGCGACCGCGAGGCCTTTCAGGAGGTCGATTACCGCCAGATGTTCGGCTCGCTCGCCAAATGGGTGGCCGAGATCGATACGACCGAGCGCATTCCGGAATATGTCAGCCATGCATTCCATGTCGCAACATCGGGCCGGCCGGGGCCTGTGGTGCTCGCTCTTCCGGAAGACATGCTGTCGGCCGAAGCACTGGCCGCCGATGTGCCTGCCGCGGTTCTGCCGCGCATGGAGACCTCGCCGGAAGCTATCGACGATATTCTTGCCGCCCTTTCGAAAGCGTCGCGCCCGCTGGTGATCGTGGGCGGCGGCGGATGGTCGGCCGAGGCGGCGGCGGACCTCGCGCGTTTTGTCGAGGCGCATGATCTGCCCGTCGGCGCGTCCTTCCGTTGCCAGGATTATCTCGACAACCGCCATCCCTCTTATGTCGGCGATATCGGCATCGGCATCAATCCGAAGCTCGCGGAACGGGTCCGTGCTGCGGACCTGCTTCTGGTGCTTGGCGCACGGCTCGGCGAAATGACGACGAGCGGCTATAGCCTGGTCGGCATACCAACGCCGGCGCAGGAGCTTATCCACGTCTATCCCGATCCCGACGAGCTGGGACGCGTCTATCGCCCGGCGCTGGCCGTCAGCGCATCACCGGCCGGGCTTCTGCGCAAACTCGCCGACATCCGCCCCGCATCGCCGCCCGCCAGGAGCGAGTGGTGCAAATCGGCGCGCGCCGACTACGAAGCCTGGCAGATGCCCGTCGAGACCCCGGGCCAGCTCAAGATGGAATATATCGTACGGCATCTTTCCGACACGCTGCCGGAGGACGCCATTCTTACCAATGGCGCCGGAAATTATTCGGCCTGGCTCCACCGTTACTTCGCCTACAAGAAATGGCGGACCCAGCTTGCCCCCACCTGTGGTTCCATGGGCTATGGCCTGCCGGCGGCTGTCGCGGCCAAGCTCGCGCATCCGGAGCGCGATGTCATCTGCTTTGCCGGCGACGGCTGCTTCCAGATGACGATGCAGGAGTTCGGCACTGCTTGCCAGTATGGCGCCAGCATTATCGTTCTTGTCTCCAATAATGGCATGTACGGCACTATCAGGATGCATCAGGAGCGCCATTATCCCGGTCGGGTTTCAGGGACAGATATGGTCAATCCCGATTTCGCGGCCCTGGCCAAGAGCTATGGCGCCTATGGCGAAACCGTGTTGCGCAGTGAAGATTTTCCGACTGCGTTCTCCCGTGCCCGGGAAGCAGGGACGCCGGCTATTCTCGACCTCATGGTCGATCCCAAAGCATTGTCCCCAAGGCTTGTTCTCTAAGGCAGTGCCGGAATAACAGTCGTTCCAAGTTCGGCTCAGTCGATAAATGTGCCGATGTGGGAAACATTGTGCCGATGTTGTAGGGTCTCGCTATTAGTTGGGAGTTAAAGTTATCCACAGCGAAAGGAAGTATTATCCTTTTACTTGGGTTTTTGCAAAATAAAGCTGAAGTCATTGAAATAGAACTTGAACGAAACAGAGAATCACTCTCTTATTAGACCAGTCGACGGGTCGCTCCTCCCACTCTTCACGTCGACTGTTCCCCTCTGGAGGTCATAACCTTCAGCATTGGCCGGACTTTTTAGTCCGGCCTTTTTTATTCGGATCAGTCACTTCATGTGGACGCTGCCAGTGCGAGTATGAAGCATGCGCTGGCGATAATGCCGGTGATGGTGCGCACATGGTTCCAGACCGTCCAGCGGTCAAGATAGCTCGCCCAGAGTTCGGCTCCGGCCGGGCTTGCCGGATCGATGCCGGCAAGCGCCTCGTTCATCGGGACGTTGAAGATCATCGTAACCAGGATGATCCCGCCGAGATAAAGAATACTGCCGGCAAGCAGCATATGGGCACCGGGCTGGCTGAGCTGAAAAAGGGCGACGATCGCCAGAATGGCTGCCAGGAGCGCCGTTCCGAAGAAGAGGACGAAGAAGATCGGGTTGAGCACAGTGACGTTGATCGATTGCATGGCGGCGATCCCGCTCTGTGGCGCGACCCGTCCGAGCGCCGCCATCACCACATTGGAGAAGCCATAGAAGAAGCCGCCCATGACGCCGGAGCCGATCGCGGCGAGAAAAACGGCTGTTGGCATGATCCTGTCCATTATTGGTTCCCTCCCCAAATGCCGGAAGCGGCGGTCCGCTTGGCATAATCCGAAAAATCCCTTGGTTGCCGGCCGAGCGCGCGGTGTACGCCATCGGCAAGATATTCGTTGCGGCCGTCGAGGACGTTGCGGAAAAGCTCATCGAGCAGCAGCACCAGATCCTCGGGAACTTCCTGCTTGCGCAGCTCCGCAACGTAATCGTCCACCGTGACGGGAATGTAATCGATCTTGCGGCCGGTGGCTTTTGCGATTTCACCGATCGCTTCCGCGAAAGTCAAAAGCCGCGGTCCTGTCACCTCATAGATCTGACCGATATGGCCGTCTTCGGTCAGCGCGGCCACGACGACATCGGCGATGTCTTCGGCATCGATGAACGGCTCCCTGACGTTACCGGCGGGCAGCACGACCTGTCCGACCCCTATGCCGTCGCTCATGAATGTCTCGCTGAAGTTCTGCGCGAACCAGGATGAGCGCACGACCGTCCAGTCGGCACCGGATTGCGCGATCAGCTGCTCGGAACGCTGCGCCTCCGGCTCGCCACGCCCCGACAGCAGCACCAACCTCTTGACGCCGCTTGCGACCGCCTGGTGGGCAAAGGCGCCGACTGTTTCGGCCGCTCCGGGAATGGCGAGGTCCGGATGATAGGTGATGTAGACGGCTGACACGCCGTCTAGCGCGCCAGCCCAGCTCGCGTTGTCGGTCCAGTCGAAGGCCGGGCTCGCTGAACGCGAGCCGATGCGCACCGGAATTTCACGCGCAGTCAACTTTTCGGCGACACGCCGTCCCGTCTTGCCTGTGCCGCCGAGGATCAGGATCGGGCCTTGATCATGATGATGGGTCATTGACGTTTTCCTCTCTCAAAAATATGAGAAACCCTCATATTTGCAAATGTGATAAACCCTCATATTATATCTGTCAAGTGAAACCTGGAGAATCGATGCCCAACATGAACCAGACGGAAAAACCGCAAGCCTCTGCAGTGCCGACGATCGCACGCAAACAACCCACGCAGCAGCGCAGCCGCGAGCGGGTGGAGCGCATGCTCGAGGCCGCCTCGGCGCTGATTTCGGAAAAGGGCAGCGATGCATTGAAGATGAGCGAAGTCGCCGAACGGGCGGGTGTGCCGATCGGCTCGCTTTACCAGTTCTTCCCCGACAAGAGCGCTATCATCCTGACGCTCGCCGAACGCTATAATGCGATCGGCCGCGAATGCATCGGGGAGGCGCTTGCCGGTGTGCAGGATATGGCAGGGCTGGAAAGCGCCTTCACCGAACTGGTCGATATCTATTACGGGATGTTCCTGGCCGAGCCGGTTATGCGCGACATCTGGTCGGGAACCCAGGCCGACAAGGCGTTACGGGAAAACGAGCTCGCCGACAGCCGCATCATCGGCGGAATGCTGGCCGATGTCCTGATACGGCTAAACCCGGAGGGTGATCGAGAAGAGATCGCGACGACGGCCTTTCTGATCATGTCGCTCGGCGAGGCGACCATGCGGCTTGCCATTTCCGTCGGACGCGATGAGGGCCAAGCGATCGTCAATGCCTATAAGCGGATGGTGCTGAGGGAGATGCTGGCGTTGTGATGCCTGGCCATCACGCCCGGCTGCGGCCGAGCATATTGTTGAGTTCCTTGGGATCGGCACAGAAGATGCGGGAAATCTTCTGATTGGGATGCTGGCCCGCCCATTGTGCAGCAAGCGGTTGGGAAATCGTCATGCATTGCACGCGGGGCAAAGGATCGGAGAGCACGTGCACCTGGCACAGAGGCTGCTGGGCGGACAGGCAGGCGACGATTGCGAGAACGGATTCCATAATTATAATCCTTTTGTCGTTTGCTTCGACGACAATCCTTCGGGCGCATGGAGCACCTTGGCTTCGACCAACTGAAAAGCATCAAAGGAGGATAGTCAGTAGGCCGCAGTGACGATCTGGTGATTAGCGGCATTGGAGCAGTAACAGCTGCCTCAGGGATTGGTTCCATTATTTGCCGGTTTGGGTTCACCCGCCAACTCCGATCCGATCCGGATAGTCTCAGACCGTCGATTTCACCCGTTCCCAGCCATTTGCGAGGTGGATGTCCAATTCGCGGGCCAGTGTCTCGGCATCGCGGGCTTCCAGCGCGGCAATGATCCGTTCGTGCTCGGCGACGGCCGCCGCCCACCTCTCCGGTCCCTCATGGCCGACGAAGCGGATGCGCTTGACACGCGACTGCAGCAGTCCGTGCACCTCCGTCAGAGGCGCGTTATCTGCAAGAGCCACGATCCCGGTGTGGATCTGCTGGTTGAGCTTGTAATATTCCAGCCGTTCGCCAGCCTGGTAGTGGCGCACCATGGCATCGTGGAGATCGCGCAGCCGTGCAATTCCCTCGTCGCTTGCCTTCGCACAGGCAATGCGTGCGGCCAGCATCTCCATCGACCGGATGACGATCAGCATGTCCTCGATATCCTTGGCCGAGAAACGCTTGACCATGGCGCCCCGGCTTGGCACCAGCTCGACGAGCCCTTCGCTGGCCAGGAATTTCAGCGCTTCGCGCAGCGGCGTCCGTGAGACGCCCAGTTCCTCGCCGAGCTGGTTTTCATATATGCGCTGACCGGGCTGCAGATCGCCCTCGATGATCATGTCGCGCAGCCGGTTGACGATCTCGCCATGCAGTGACTGACGGGAAATTGCCGTGACCGTGCGTCGTCCAGCCTGTTCGATCACCTCAGAAGCCATCGTCTTTCTCTCCCGCTTGCATCCTGCCTTGCCCGCAACCTGCCCGGCCGCCCTGTCGAAACCCATTTTCGCATTGGGAATGGCAAAATGATACAGCCTTCCATGTATTATTCTTTATACTGTATACAAAATGCTTGCACTTGGGAAATGAGGCTTGTAGGCTTCAGGTGGCATTGAAAAAGGAGGAGCTTTCATGGCCACAAGCGAGAGGGGCGTCGAGATACGGGCGGACCGTCCTGTCCTGGCTCTTGCCATGGGCGATCCGGCGGGCATCAGCCCTGAGTTGACCGCACGGGTACTGGCTCTGCCAGATCTTCGCGACGCTGCGCATTTCGTTGTCATCGGTGATCGCCGCATTCTTGAGGAGGGGGCCGGAGTTGCTGGGGTCGCGCTTGATCTCGATTACCGCGCACCGGCCGATTTCTCCACCGATGTCGCCGACCGGCCTGTCTTCGTCGATCTCGGTCATCTCGACCCTGCCGATGTCACGCGCGGCGAGGCAACGCTCGCCGGCGGCAGGTTTGCCACTGAAAATTTCCGCTTTGCGCTGCATCTTGCCTATGAGGGGCGTGTCGACGGCGTCTGCTTTACGCCTTTCAACAAGAAGGCGATGCGTTACGCATATCCCGGCTATGACGATGAGATACGGTTCGTCTCCGATGTGCTTTCCTTCAAGGGCCGGATGCGCGAGTTCAACGTGCTCGAGCGGGTCTGGAACGCCCGGGTCACCTCGCATATCCCGCTGTCGGCGGTCTCAAGCCATATCAGTGAGCAAGCCATTCTGGCGGAGATTGAATTGACCGCCGCGTGCCTGCGTCTCGCCGGAATCGAGAATCCAAGGATTGCGGTGGCAGGGCTCAACCCGCATGCCGGCGATGGTGGCAGCTTCGGGATGGAGGAGATCGAAATCATAGAGCCGGCGGTGGAACGCGCAAAGGCCGCGGGCTATGCCGTGGACGGGCCGTTTCCGGCAGACACGGTGTTCCTGCGCGCGCTGAAAGAAGGTTTTCATGCCGTGCTGACCATGTATCACGATCAGGGTCAGATCGCGATGAAGATGATGGGCTTCGACAAGGGCGTGACCATGATGGGCGGGCTGCCGTTTCCGCTCTGCACGCCTGCCCACGGCACGGCTTACGACATCGCCGGCCGCGGCATCGCGGATGTGGGGGCATCGCGCGAGGCGGTGCTGCTGGCTGCAAAGATGGCGAGACGGCAGGCTGCATTGAGAGAGGCGGCCGAGTAGATGGATTAATGAAACGGGATCGAACCGCCGGGATTGGAGCTTGTGGCGGGACGATCCCAAACCTGGGAGGAACCGACATGCTTAAGAAAATCACCTTGGCGTTGCTTGCGATGACGGTCGCGGGGCCGGCACTCGCCTTCGAGCCGACTCGGCCCGTCGAATTCGTCGTGACATCGGGCCCGGGCGGCGGCACCGATAATTTCGCCCGCACGGTGCAATCGATCATCGCCAAACACAAGCTGATGGACGCACCCGTCGTCGTCACCAACAAGGGCGGCGGCAGTGGAGCGGAAGGCTTTGTCTACGCCGCCGGCCACAAGGGGGATCCCTACAAGCTGACCTTTGGCACCAACAATGAATATCTCCTACCGAGTGTTGCGGCGGTTCCCTATGCGCCGGAAGACCTGACCCCCGTGGCCACGTTGGCGCTCGATGAATTCCTGATCTGGGTCAATGGCCAGTCCGAGTTCAACGATGTCAAATCCTTTGTGGAGGCGGCGAAGGCCAAGCCGGGAGCGGTCCAGTTCGGCGGCAGCCAGTCCAAGGATACCGACCAGATCCTCGTTTCCACGATCGCGGATGTGACCGGAGCGCAGTTCCGCTATATTCCGTTCAAGAGTGGCGGCGAGGCGGCGGTTCAGCTGGCGGGTGGCCACATAGACGCCAATGTGAACAACCCCAACGAAAATCGCGGCCAATGGCAGGCGGGAATGGTGAAGCCGCTCTGCGTCTTTCGGCCCGATCGCTTTCCGCAGAGCGATCCCGTGCATGACGGCAAGGGCTGGCACGATATCCCGACCTGCGCCGAGGCAGGGCTGGCGATCGACAATTATCGCATGCCGCGTACCGTCTGGCTGCCGGCCGGTGTGGACGAGGATGCCGTCGCTTTCTATCGCGACGTCCTGAAGAAGGTCTCCGAGACGCCTGAATGGGCGGAATATACCGCCAAGACTTCGCAGACGTCGCAGTTCATGGCAGGCGACGACTTCGAGGCCTATCAGGCAAAAGACCGGGAAAATGTCCTCAAAGTGCTGAAGCGCGAAGGCTGGCTGGTCGAATAAAGCGATAGACAAGCCAATTTCGGAGACGCCCGAATGGGGCGTCTCCCATCCTTGCAATGCCAGGGAGGCGAGCATGGCTCAGTCCGAAAAGCAATCCGTATCGCGCAAGACGATGGAAATCGTCACGGCGCTTCTGACCGCCGGGGCAGGTCTCGCCATCTGCTATGGGTCGTGGCGAAGTGGCATCGGCTGGGCCGAAACCGGGCCGGAAGCGGGATATTTTCCCTTTTATGTCGGGATGTTGATCATCCTCGGCAGTCTGGTGACGCTGCTGCGAACCACGTTCTTCTATCGGCATGAAGGTGAGATATTTCTTGACATCGAGAAGGCCAGGCCAGTTCTCGGTTTCTTTCTGCCGCTCGTCGCCTTCACTGCCGTATCGCTGCTCCTTGGCCTCTATGTCGGCACGGCGCTCTATATCTGCGGTGCCATGATGTGGCAGGGCGGCTATCGCTGGTGGATCAGCGCTCTGGCAGCGCTGGCCGTCACCGGCCTTTTCTACCTCGTCTTCGAGATCGGCTTTCAGGTTCCGCTGCTGAAGGGGCCGATAGAAGGCTGGCTCGGCATCTACTGATCCGGCGATAGACCGTCGGAACCGCTTGGGAGGAAACAGGCGATGGGCAATTTCGGCTATCTGATGGATGGCTTCGCCACCGTCATCTCCACGCATCATCTGGTTATCATGATGATCGGCGTCATGCTGGGCATCCTGGTCGGCGTGTTGCCGGGCCTCGGGGCGCCGAACGGTGTATCGCTGCTCCTGCCGCTCACCTTCACTATGGATCCGATTTCGGCCATCATCCTGCTCTCCTGCATGTATTGGGGCGCGCTCTTCGGCGGGTCGACCACCTCCATCCTGTTCAATATTCCCGGCGAGCCTTCCTCGGTGGCGACCACATTCGACGGCTATCCCATGGCGAAAAGCGGCCAGGCGACGCGCGCGCTGACGCTCGCCTTCATGTCGGCCGGCATCGGCGCGCTCGCCGGCGTCGTCATGATCACGCTGCTTTCGGGCTGGGTCGCACGCTTTGCGCTGCAATTCTCCTCGCCGGAATTCTTCGCGGTTTATTTCCTCGCTTTCGCCAGCTTCATCGGCATGAGCGCCAATGCGCCTGCTAAGACTCTTGTCACGATGATGCTGGGCTTCGCCTTCGCGACCGTCGGTATGGATACGATCTCCGGGGGCTTGCGCCTCACCTTCGGCATTCCCGATCTCATCAAGGGCGTTTCCTTCCTCGTCGCCGTCATGGGCCTGTTCGGCATCGGCGAATTGCTGCTGACGACGGAGGAGGGGCTGCGCTTCGACGGCATCAAGGCGCGCGTCAGGCCCACCGATGTGCTGAGGACATTGGTGGAGATGCCGCGTTATGGCTGGTCGATCGTGCGTTCGACGCTGATCGGCATCTGGATGGGCATCACGCCCGCCGGGCCGACCGCCGCTTCCTTCATGAGCTACGGCCTTGCTCGGCGCTTCGCCAAGGACAAATCCCAGTTCGGCAAGGGGGACCCGCGCGGCATCGTCTCGCCGGAAACGGCTGATCACTCCGCCGGCACGTCGGCGCTGCTGCCGATGCTGGCCCTTGGCGTGCCCGGTTCGGCGACTGCTGCGGTGATGATGGGGGGACTGATGATCTGGGGTCTGACGCCAGGTCCGATGCTCTTTATCGACAGGCCGGACTTCGTCTGGGGTCTGATCGCATCCATGTATCTCGGCAATGTCGTCGCCGTGCTTCTGGTGCTGACCACCGTTCCGCTCTATGCCTCGATCCTGAGAGTGCCGTTCGCCATCGTCGGACCGGTGATCGTCGCCATTATCTTCTCAGGCGCCTATCAGGTGGCCAATTCGACGTTCGACATGTGGCTCGTGCTCGGTTTCGGTATCCTCGGCTATCTCTTCAAGAAGCTGGATTATCCGATCGCGCCGCTGGTGCTTGCCATGGTTCTGGGCGACAAGGCCGAGGACGCCTTCCGCCAGTCCATGCTGATGTCGAACGGATCGCTGACCATCTTCTGGTCGAACCCGCTCGTCTCCACGATCATGGCGCTCGGCCTCCTGATGCTCGCCTGGCCCCTGATCGCCAAGGTAGTGGGCCTGCACGGCTTGCGCCGCCGGGCAACCGGCCATCCCGCTAAGGTCTGACGTCACGGGTCACCTCAGTTCCGGAAGGATCACTCTCCATGAACTTTCATGAATATTTTGCGGGCGCGGCCCGGCCGGTCGAGGCGTGTATCGTCGGTACCGGCGGCTTCGGCCGCAGTTTCCTGGCGCAAGGCTCTCGCGTTCCCCTCATGAACGTGCGCATAGCGATCGACATCGACAGTGCAACGGCAGCCGCGGCGCTGAAATCCGTGGGGGCAAAGGCCGTTATCGAGTGCCGTAGCCCGGAGGAAGCAAGCCGCGCCTGGGCTGATGGTGTTTCCATTGCCGCAGGCGACCTCGCCCATGTCATCCATCTGCCTTTCGACGTTCTGGTGGAGGCGACCGGCCATCCCGAAGCAGGCGCCCGCCATGCGGAACTGGCGATCGAAGCCGGCAAGCATGTCGCGCTCGTCTCCAAGGAGGTCGACAGCGTCATCGGCCCGGGCCTTGCCTCGTTCGCCGCTCGGAAGGGCAGGGTGGTCACGCCGGTCGACGGGGACCAGCCGAGCCTGCTGATCGGCCTCGTCACCTGGGCTGAGGTGCTCGGCCTCGAGATCATCTGCGCCGGCAAATCGAGCGAATATGACTTCGTTTTCGATCCGGCGGCCGGAACGCTGACGAGCAATGGCGTCACCATCGATGCCGCAGGTTTCGAAGATCTGTTCGACCTCCGCGAACGGGACGTGGCCGAACTCGTCGCTGCGCGGGCGCAGGCGGCGGTGAAGCTGCCGCAACGCGCGGTGCCGGATCTCTGTGAGCTAGCCGTCGTTTCGCATTCCGTCGATCTCGTTCCCGACCGGCCGGACCTGCACTGTCCCATCGCCCGGATATCGGAGGTGCCGACCTTCTTTTCGACGCGGCAGGACGGCGGGCTTCTCCAGGGCGAGTGGCGACTGGATGTCTTTCACTGTCTACGGCTTCCCGGTGAAGTCAGCTTCGCCGGAGGCGTTTTCGTGGTCATTCGCTGCCGCGATGCCGCGAGCTGGGCGCTTCTTGCCGGAAAAGGGCATATTTTGAGCCGCAATGGCGCAACGGCCATGATCTATCTGCCTCGCCATCTCCTGGGGCTGGAGGCCGCCACCAGCGTGCTCGAAGCTGGGCTCAAGGGGCTTTCCAGCGGCGCGCGGTATCCGCGCCCGCGCTTCGATCTCATCGCGACCGCCGATGCCGATCTCGACGCCGGGACATTGCTGACCGCGATCGGTCACCACCACGCCATCGAAAATGTCTCATCGGCGCTCGTGCCGGCCGGACCGCTCGAGGCAGAGCGACCGGCGCCGTTCTATCTCATCGCTAACCGGCGGCTGGGCCGCCCGGTGAAAGCCGGCAGCGCGATCCGCCTCGGCGATATCGCCGCAGAGGATTCACGCCTTCTCGATCTGCGCCGGCGGCAGGATGCGCTCTTCTTTGGAACCGATTTGCGGAAAGCGTGCAAAAACGCGGTCTGAAAAGACAAGCGTGAGTCGAGACTGCCGTTATTGCTGGAACCTTCGCGGAGGCGGGATGTTTGGCCCTGAAAAGGGCAGGAGCAATGGCCAAGGACAAAGATCCCGAACGATTCACCTATTCCGGTGAGAAAGCTCGCCAGGGCGAGATCATCCTCAGGACACGGATGCGGCGCATTATCTTCATTGCCGGGCTGGCGGGGATACTCCTGCTCGCACTCGTATTGCGGTTTGCATTCTAAGGCGCGGTCAAATCCGCTCGCCGGTCTTTCTGTCGAAAAGGTGCAGGGCGTCGATCGGGAAACCGAAGCGTTGCGGTGCGCCGGAGGCGATCGCCGTCTGCTGCGGCAGGCTGGCGACGAGCTTCTGGCTCCCGACCGATCCGGAGACCACGCGTTCCGGCCCGGTCAGTTCGACGATCTCGATCTTTGCCTCAATGGAGGGCTGGACGCTTTCCTCCGCAACCGGATAGAGGGCTTCGGGCCGAACCCCGATGACCACCTGCCGCCTGGCTTCAGTCGAGTGCAGATGCGAAGGCAGCACGATCCGTGCATTTGAATTGTCGATCGAAAGCGTGCTTCCCTCGAATGTCGCATTGAGCAGGTTCATAGGCGGCGAGCCGACGAATTCCGCAACATAAAGCGTGGCCGGGCGATTATAGATCTCCTCCGGCGTCGCCAATTGCTCGATCTGGCCGTTGCGCATCACGGCGATGCGGGTAGCGAGTGTCATCGCCTCGATCTGGTCATGCGTGACATAGACGATCGTGGTGCCGAGCATCTGGTGCAGGCGCTTCAGTTCCGTCCGCATCTCCATGCGCAGCTTGGCGTCGAGGTTGGAAAGTGGTTCGTCGAAAAGAAATATTCTTGGGTTGCGCACCAGCGCCCGGCCGATGGCGACGCGCTGGCGCTGGCCGCCGGAGAGCTCCGAAGGTTTGCGGTCGAGCAGGTTTTCGATCTGCAGGATCCCGGCGGTTTTGCGCACGGCTTCCTCGCGCTCCGCACGAGGGACTTTGCGCATTTCCAGCCCAAAGCCGATATTGCGGGCGACCGAAAGGTTCGGATAAAGCGCATAGGACTGGAACACCATGGCGATATCGCGGTCCTTCGGATGCACACCATTGACGGAACGGCCGTCGATGCGCACTTCGCCTCCAGTTGGCTCCGCCAGCCCGGCGATGATGTTGAGAAGCGTTGATTTTCCGCATCCGGATGAGCCGAGCAGCACCAGAAACTCGCCGCTTTCCAGCGAGATGTCGATGCCTTTCAACGTGTCGACGCTGCCATAGCGCTTGCGGATATCGATCAGGTCAAGCGCGCTCATCGGCATCCTCCTTCACATATAAGCCGGGACCGGCGTCATAACGGCGCGGCAGGGTGGAAATCGCTGTCGAGGCGACGCGCACACCATATTCAAGGCTCTCGCCCAGCGACTTGCCAAGGGCATGCGCGGCAAGAAAAGCGGCATTGAAGACATCGCCTGCGCCGATCGTGTCGATGACGGACACGTCCGGGGCAGGGGCGTGCCACTGCCGGCCGTCAGTGTCGATCGCAAGCGCGCCTGCGGGGCCGCGCTTGACGATGATCAGAGTGCCGACGGGCATAAAGGTACGAAGCATGGATGCCGCCTCTTCCGGCGACGCCTTTCCGGAAAGGGCCGTTGCTTCCACCTCGTTGAGCAGCAGGCAGGTCGAGCGCGACAGCCATTTCCTGGCTGCTTCGCAATTGGCGTCCGTCCAGCCGTCGAGCGGCCAGCCGGTATCGAGCGCAATCCGGATATCATGTGCATCGGCGAGGTCGAACAGCGCGTCATACTGCGCCGTCAGCGCATCGGTGAGGAAGCTGCCGCAGACGAGCAGAGTGCCGCCGGTGAGCGCCTTCCAGTCCAGCATGGCGCGCACCTGCGGCCAGTCGAGTGCGGGCAGATGGCCGCGCGTGGTGAAGAAGGTGCGCTCTCCGCCCGGATGGGTGATGCCGACGGAGAGCGTGGTGCCAACGGGCGCCACGGGCCAGGCGGCGGAATGCGGCGCGAAGGCCTCGCGCAGCCAGGTGCCGAACTGGTCAGAGCCGATATTGGCGGCGAACTGGTATTGGAGACCGAGCGCCGACCAGACGAGCGCGCTGTTGCCCGCTGCCCCGCCGACGCGCAACTCGTCATGATCGACGATGATCTCGGTGCCGGGCGCGGGCCAGGGCGTGGCCGGCCCCATGATCAGGTCGACATTGACATTTCCGACGACGGCGAGCGGAAGCATGCGGCTCACTCGCTTCTCGTGATCTTCGACGAGCGCACCGGCGTGCCGGCATCGGCCACGCGCGAGGCGGCGAATTCGACCATGAAGCGTTGCGCGGCGGGCAGCAGTGCGAAGATCGCCGCCATGCCGCTCGATGCGGCTACGGGAACGGTCGCGACGCCATCCACGGGCTGCTCACCCGATGCATCGAAGACGACGACCGGCGAGCCCGCGCTTACGGCATCGCGCGCCATGCGGGCGACCAGCTCCGATGTCGCCTCTCTGGCCCGGAAAAGGATGATGCCGACCTTCGGCCCCAGCATTTCCATCGGACCATGGCGCAATTGCCCGCCCTCCAGCGAAAAGCAGGGGAGGCGGGAGAGTTCGGTCAGGCCGAGGGCGATGGCTTCCGCCACGCCCTGCATCCGGCGCCCGGAGGTGACGATCGTCGAGACGTCGCGCATGGCCTCGAGTGCGGCGGACACATCAGGTTCTTGCGGTTGCGAGAGAAGCGTGAGCGCCTGCTGCTGGTCTTCACCCAGCGCCGCGAGTATGGCGGCATGGAGCGCGAATGTCACCGTGAGGCTGCGGGTCGCCGCGAAGGCATGCTCGGTACCCCCGGCGCCGATAAGGCCCGGCAGGATTTTCGCCGTGGTCGAGCCGGCCTCAAGGGTAAGACCGAAGACATCCTCCGGTTGCCTGTCTTGCGAGATGCCCGCTTCGGCAAGGAAACGCAGCACCTCGGCGCTTTCGCCCGATTGCGACGTTACCAGGATGGTGCGTCCGGCAAGCGGCAGCGGCTGGTTCAGCTGTTCGGAAAGTGGCAGCGCCACGGCGTCGATGCCGAGCGCGCGATAAAATGGCTCCATCGCCCGCCCGACCGCATGCGAGCCGCCCATGCCGAGGAGCAGGAGCCTACCGGTGCGCTTCAGCGAATTGGCAATGGCTTTTGCTGTTTCGCCGGCATTTTCTAGCGATGCCAGGGCGTCGCCATGCTGGCGCGCCATTTCCCTGTCGATTGTCGTCAAGCCCGCCGGGCGCAAGCTGTTCACAGTCATATTCATCCTTTGACGCCGCCTCCAGTAAGCCCCGAGATCAGGGCACGTTGCATGACGAGGCCGATCACCACAGGCGGCAGGGCGGCAAGGACGCCGGCTGTCGCGATCAGCCCGTAATCGGACACGCGGCCGCCGGCCAGATCGGCGATGGCCACGGTCAAGGTCTTGGCGCGCTGGTCGGAGGTGAAGAGCAGCGCGTAGAAGAATTCGTCCCAGGCAAGCAGGAAGGCGAAGAGCGCCGCCGTCGCCATCACGGGTGCCGCGAGCGGCAGCGTGATGATGCGGAGCACTTGGTCGAGCCGCGCACCGTCCATCATCGCCGCGCTTTCGATCTCGCGCGGGATATTGTCGAGCCCCGATTTGAGGAGCCAGGTGGTGAACGGCGCCAGGATGGTGAGATAGACCATCGCCAGCCCGTAAACGGTATTGAGCAGGCCGAGCGCCGCGAGCGCCATGTAAAGCGGCACGGCGAGCGCCACGGGCGGCAGCATATATGTGGCGATGACGATATAGAGCGACCAGGTGACAGCAGGCGTGCGCGAGACCGCCCAGGCTGCGGGAATTGCCACGGCCACGGCGGCCAGCGTCGCCATGCTTGCAACCTTGAGGCTGTTCAGCAATGCCGAGATGAAGGCGGCGCCGGCACTGTTGCTGGCGATGGCAAGCAGTAGTTTGTAACGCGAGAAATCCATCTCCTGCGGCCACCAGTGCAGCGGCTTTGCCGTCAGATCGCCTGTCGAGGAGATGCTCATGACGAAGAGCCAGACGAGAGGCGCCAGCACGACGATCGCTAGCAGCAGCGCGCAGACATGAATGAATATCTGGAAAGCGAGGCTGCGGCGTTCCATCAGGCGGTTCCTCCGGCACTCTTGCGGATGAGCGTGGCGTAGGCGACGGCGAGCACGGTGACGAGCAATGTGACGATCAGCGCCAGCGACGCGCCGGAACCGGCGCGCTGAAAGGAAAAGGCTTCCTGATAGACGAGAACGGAAAGCGTGCGGGTGCTGTTCGCCGGTCCGCCGCGGGTCATCACCCAGATGATGTCGAAGACCTTGAAGGCCTCGATGGTTCTGAGCACCAGCGCCACCATCAGCGGTCCAGCGAGATAGGGCAGGATGACGAAGCGGAAGCGGGACCACGCACCTGCGCCATCCACCATCGACGCGGCCATGATGTCGCGCGGAACGGCCTGCAGCGCAGCCAGTGCGATCAGCGCGACAAGCGGGAAATTCTTCCAGCAATCGGCGATGATTAGCGCGGTCATGGCGGTGCCGGGCTCGCCGAGCCACGAGCGATAGGCGTCCAGGAGACCGACCTGCGTCAGAAGGGCGTTGAGCGCGCCATATTCGGGATTATAGATCAGCCGCCACAGCGTGGCGTTGACGACGGTCGGCAGCGCCCAGGGCAGGATCATCAGCGCCCGGAGCAGGGTGCGCCCCTTGAACTCCTGATTGAGCAGTAGGGCGGCGAGCACGCCCAGCACCATTTCCGCCGTGACGGAAAGGACGGCGAACAAGGCCGTGGTGGTGAGGGCCCGCCGGAAATTGGAGCTGGAAATCAGCTTGGCGTAATTCTCGATACCGACGAAGCTGCCTTGCGTTCCGACCAGTCTGGCATCGGTAAAAGAGAGCCTCACCGTATCCACCAGCGGCCAGCCGATGACCGCGATCATCACGATCAGGAGCGGCAGCATCAGGAGCCAGGCTCTGGTCGTGATCCAGGTTTGGGACATGAGTTTATGCCTGAACTTCTACCTATCGTCATCCTCGGCCTTGTCCCGAGGGTCTACGACAGAAAAACATGGATCGGTACGGTCGCAAGCCAGTTACAGACGACAGCGCTTTTTCTTCTCTTTCCGTAGATCCTCGGGACAAGCCCGAGGATGACGGTCAGGGAGTACGGCACCCTCCACCTAAGTGGGAGGGAAGGTACGGATTAAAGACCGCTGTTCTCGGCCGCAGCCTTCAGCGCATCCTCCGGGCCCGACTGGCCGAGCAGCGCCTCCTGGATGGCCTGTTGGAGAGCCGCTGACAGCTCCTGGTACTTTGGCGTTGTCGGGCGCGGATACATGGCGGCGAGTGCGACCTTTGCCGCCTTGATCAGCTCTTCCTGATCCTTGGTGACAGCGGGATCCTCGTAAGAGGCGGCCCAGATCGGCAGGCTGAGCTTGGCATAGGCGTTCTGTGTCTCCTGCGAGGTCATGAAGGTGATGTATTTCCAGGCCTCGTCGGGATGCTTGCTGGTGGTGGTGATGCCAAGGCCCATCGAGCCGTTGACCGCCGAGACCTCGCTCTTGCCTTCCACGCCGGGCGCGGGAACCACGCCGACCTTGCCGGCAACCTTGCTCTCCTTCCCGTCGTTGGCGAGGTTATACATATAGGTCCAGTTCAGCGCGAAGGCCGCTTCCCCGTTCTGGAAGACACGGCGGACGTCTTCTTCCAGGAATTCCTTGGAATTCGGGTTGCTGATACCGGAATTGTAACTGTCGACCATGTATTTCAGCGCATCGAGGCCGCCGTCAGTCTGGAAAACCGGCTTGCCCTTCTCAAGAAACTTGCCGCCATAAGCGCTGACGAGGGTCGTGTAGTCGCAGATCGCGGCTTCCGCCTGCGCCCAGCTCCAGGCGATCGGGTTTTCGAGAAGGCCTTTCTCCTTGATGAGCTTGGCCTGCTCGGCCAGTTCGGCCCAGGTCTTGGGCGGCGCGGAGATTCCGGCCTTTTCCAGAATTTCCTTGTTGTAGAAGAGATATTTGGTGTCGAGTATCCACGGCATGCCGTAGCGTTTGCCGTCATATTCGACCGTCGTCCAGGCGCCGGGAAGAACACTCTCCTTCATTTCCGGCGTGATGCGGTCGGTGACGTCGACCAGCACCTTGTTCACGGCATATTCGGCAGGCCAGATCACGTCGAAAAGTACGACATCATAGCCGCCGCCCGAACCTTGGGCGAGCACGGTCTTGTCGTGCAGGCCCTCATAGGGGACGAATTCGAGATTGACCTTCACATCCGGATTGGCCTTGGTGAAGGCTTCCGTCATCGCCCGCACATCCGCCTCGCTATAGGCGGCCTGGGCCATGAAGAGGGCGTTGAGCGTCGTTTCCGCATGTGAGGGCATCGCCTGGACGCCCAGGAGAAGCGTTGCGCCGAGAAGCGCCGTGGTGATGGATTTCAGCATGTCGTCCTCCAGTTTCTGGCTTTCAATCTCGCTATCCAAGTTTGGAGCGTGCACCGTGCGGACACCGTTCGACCGACCAGAGCTTCGTTCCCCGGGGCTCTTCCAAGCCCTTCTTTTAAGTCAATTGTCTTGACTTATTTCTTGAACAATATTTACGTGCTGTCAAGAGGGTCGAGAATGGATCACGTACGGGTCATCAGGGCGACGAGCGGCACCAATCTGGGCGGTGCCAGCGCGCATAACCGGCGGGTGATGGTGGATGCGTTGCGCCTCAATGGTGCCCTGTCGCGCGCCGAGCTCGCCCGCGCGACCCGGCTGACCAAGCAAACGGTCTCCAATATCATAGAGGAACTGGAGCGCGATGGACTGGTACGGTCACAGGCGACAGTGCGGAAAGGCCGCGGCCAGCCGGCAACGCCTTATGAGCTCGTGCCGGAAGGCGCCTATGCCCTCGGCCTGCAGATCGACCGTTATGTGAGCCGCGTCATTGCAGTCAATCTGGTCGGCGAGGTGCTGGTGCAGAAATCCGCGGGGCTTCCGCCGGGCGGGCCCGAAAAAGGCGTCAAGATCATCCTCGATCTGATCGAAGGTGCCCGCGGCACATTGGTGGGCGCGGTGCCGGAGGCGGAGCGCCGGCTGGTTGGCCTCGGGGCAGCCATGCCGGGGCCTTTCGGCATCGAAGGCGACGATGACAATCAGTGGATGATGGCGAGCTGGCAGAACTATCCGCTGCTCGAAACGCTCGCCACCGGAACCGGGCTCGAAGTGGCGCTGCAGAACGATGCCGCAGCCGCCGCCACGGCGGAAAGGCTGGTGGGCTCGGCGCATGGTCTTGACCACGCCGTTTGCATCTATCTCGGCTATGGTCTCGGCGCGGGCCTCATTTTGAATGGCGAGCTCTATAGCGGGCAGAACGGCAATGCCGGCGAGATCGGCATGAGCCTTGCTCCCGGCGAGGCGGGCGCAAGGCCGTTCGTCGCACCGCTCGAACATCAGGCATCGCTCGCCTCGTTATGCAAGATCCTCGACATTGCCCCCTCCGATCCCCGGCTTTTCGACAGGATCGAGCATGCGGCGCAAAAGCCGGATGCGCGGGTGGAAGACTGGATGAAAGTCGCGGCCGAACGGCTGCGCTGGATGGTGCATTTGCTCGAAACGGTCTTCGACCCCCAGACGATCATTTTATGCGGCGGAGCGCCGCGCGTACTGATCGACCAATTGATCGACCACATGCAGCCGCTGCTGCCGTCACTGGCGGCGCGCAGCTCACGTGCCCTGCCGCGCATCCAGCCGGGGCTTGCCAACCCATGGGCGGTTGCGCTGGGTGCAGCCGCCGAACCGATCGCCCGGGCATTCGACCCGCGCTTTTCCGCGATCCTGAAATCGCGGTTTGGGCCGTGAGTTCCGGTTCACGGGGTATCTGCATCGAACCGGAAAAGAGCCGAGCCCGATGAACGGGCCCGGCGGGGATGGAAAGTTTGTTTGCGCCGTGTCAGGAGCAAAGCCACGGAAAACACATAAGCTGGCTAATAAAGATATCGCTGATCGGTGATCAGTTCACCGTGAGCGTTATCGCATAGGAGCCGGTGTTGTCGGAAAATACATTTTTCCCATCATTATAGAAGAACACGATTTCACCGTCTTCCCGCACTGGCCAATCGGAAATCCCCGTGCCGACGAGCCGGTAAGGACCATCACCGATCTTCATCAGACACGCACCGTTGTTTGCGGTGAGCAGAAGCGCATTGGGGTCTGTATAGTTCGGAACCCCGTTAGGGCGGCAATCCGGGTAGCCGCCGCCAAAGTTCGTCGTTCCCGTGACCTTGACCGTAATCTTGTCCGTCCTGGTGTTGACAATCACGCCGGTTTTTACGCCGTCTGCCGCATTCGCCGGAAGCGTGCCGTTCCATTTGAGTTGTCTCAGGACCGCGATGTCGAACGAGCCGGAATTGTTGCCATACTCACCCGGCACGTCATTGTAGAAGAATGCGAGGTCGCCATTATATCGTATTGTCCAGTCGGACAGCCCCTTGCCTATAGGCGTGAGCGGGCCGCCGCCAGCCTGTCCACCACCTACCTGCATCAGAACCGCACCAATATTCGTTCCAGACAGAAGTGCCTTCGGGTCCTTGTTGTTGGGGTCTCCTTCCGGGCCTTCTTCCGGAGCGGCCGGCCCGTTTTTTGCCGATCCTTTGACGGTGATCGTGATATTGGGATCTCGCGTGTTGAGGGTGAGGCCGGTTTTGACGCCCTGTTGCGCGGTCGCCTCAAGTGTGCCGGTCCACAGCACGGATTTTTGTTGCTCGGCCATTGGTTGTTCCTTTCAAAGCTGATTTGGAGGTTGTGGCACGTCCCTCTCGTGGTCCAGAGGTCCGTGTCCACTGTTCAGGCTAAGCAAGCAGCCGGGGAATGGTATTGTAGTTTCTTACAGGTGCGTGAAATGCGGCGGCGCTGAACGGCCGCAACACCAGAGCGGGATGCGGCAAGACGATCGGCGAGGGAACGATATTCTTCGCTGTCCAAACCACTATCCGATGACTGTCTTCGAAGTTACTGAACGCTCACCGCAACGATCGGTCGGGTCTGGATTTCTTTCCGAAAACTGAATTGAATGCAACTACAGGTTTTGTTTCGGCCTTTCTGTATAGGCGCAATATGAACAAAGATCATTCCATCTATTCATCAGTATTATACAGCTTAATAGAAAGCCTTCATGAGGCAGTTGATGTCGATTGTGTCATGTATATATTGGAAAATGCCGTACTTAACTTCGGATACACCAATTTTGTTATTCTAGATCTTCCAATCACATATGGGGGAATAGACGACGTTATTTGTCTCGATAAATTGCCTGAAGGATGGATGGAGCTTTACACGACGCAGAACTACGCAAGCTTTGATCCGGTGGTCCGTATGTGTCGAAAAACATTTCGGGCATTCGACTGGAAAGAGGCGCGATATGATCCTGAGGGGGAGCCTAGAACTGCTGAGCTTATGGAAGCCGCTCGGGAGTTCGGCATGTCGCGAGGCTTCTGTGTGCCGGTTCCAGGGTTTGCGCAACGCACGGCGTGTATCTCGATGAGTGGGCAGTATTCCGATCTGCCGGCGCACGCCAAGCCGCTTCTTCAGTTCATTGCCACATACGCTGCAGAGAAGATCCGCCAGATGTTGGGTAACGATCCGCGCGCGAGCCGGTCACCATTAACTCTGCGCGAGAGGGAAGTTCTGCAGTGGGCCGCTGCCGGCAAGACGGCCAATGATGTCGCCGAAATAATGAACATCACGGAGCGCACCGTCACTGCACATATTGTCAGCGCGATGGACAAGCTGGGCGCCGCCAACAAGACGCAGGCGGTTGCGCGCGCGATACAACACCAGTTCATTGCGTTGGATCTGTAAGTACGGCAAGTGAGCCACTGAACATTTTATGGGCAATTTTGGAAAAGGCTTTTTCGGCGAAAACGGCCGGAACATTGGCCGCCGCCCAATGTTAGCTCAAGCGTCATGGACGATACCAATACGACGGCTGATCTGACCCGCGCGGCACAGGGGCTGCAGGAGCAAGCCGGGATCGAATCCTGGTGGCAGCGCGGCGTTATTTATCAAATCTATCCGCGCTCCTTTCAGGACGCGAGCGGTGATGGCATCGGCGATCTCAGCGGTCTCGTCGAGCGGCTTGATTATCTCGTATGGCTGGGCATCGACGCCATCTGGATATCGCCTATTTTTCCCTCGCCAATGGCCGATTTCGGCTATGACATTTCCGACTACAGGGATATCGATCCGCGTTTCGGCACGCTCGCCGAATTCGATCATCTGCTGGCGGAAGCGCATCGCCGCGGCCTGCGCGTGCTGCTCGATTTCGTACCCAACCACACGTCGGACCGGCATCCCTGGTTCGTCGAGGCGCGCGCTTCGCGCGACAACCCCAAGCGCGACATGTATATCTGGCGCGATCCCGCGCCGGATGGCGGTCCGCCCAACAACTGGCCGAGCAATTTCGGTGGCAGCGGCTGGCAATGGGACGAGGCGACAAAGCAATATTATTACCACGCCTTCCTGAAGGAGCAGCCGGATCTCAACTGGCGCAATCCGGAGGTGCGCCGGGAAATGTACGACGTGCTGCGCTTTTGGCTTGACCGGGGGGTGGATGGTTTCCGCGTCGACGTCATCTGGCATCTGATCAAGGACGACCGGTTCCGCGACAATCCGACAAATCCGGACTGGACGCCCGACATGCCGCCGCACCATAAGGTACTGCCGATCTATAGCGCTGACCGCCCCGAAGTGCACGAAGTGGTGGCGGAAATGCGCGGGATACTGGAGGAATATGGCAGGGATCGCCTCCTCATAGGCGAGATCTATCTGCCGATCGCCCGCCTCATCACCTATTACGGGCGCGAATTGCGCGGCGCGCATCTGCCCTTCAACTTCCATCTGATCGAGACGGAATGGAATGCCCGTCACCTGCAAAGGCAGATCGAGGAATATGAAGCGGCCCTGCCGGAGGGCGGTTGGCCGAACTGGGTGCTGAGCAATCACGACAAGCCGCGGATCGCGGCGCGGGTGGGCCGGCAACAGGCGCGTGTCGCGGCGATGATGCTGCTGACGCTGCGCGGCACGCCGACCATCTATTACGGGGACGAGATCGGCATGACCGATGTCGAGATCCCACCTGATCGTGTCGAGGACCCGTTCGAGCGCCGGGTGCCGGGCCAGGGCTTTGGCCGCGATCCGCAGCGCACGCCGATGCAGTGGAGCGGAGATCCCAATGCCGGTTTCAGCAGCGTATCGCCCTGGCTGCCGGTTGCGCCCGATGCCGCCCGGTTCAATGTCGAGACCGAACGTGGCGATCCGGGCTCGATGCTCTCGCTCTATCGCCGGCTCTTGGCGCTTCGCCGCGACAGCGACGCGCTCACCATCGGCAGATACACAACCGTTCACGCTTCGGGCGATGTGCTGGCCTATATGCGCGAGGCGGAAGACGAGCGCTATCTCGTCGTCCTCAATCTGGGCCCCGCTCCGGCCGAGATCATGGTGCCGGGCCCATGCCGGATCGCACTCGCCACGGGCAGCGACCGCGCGGACGAACATCTCGAGGAGAAACTCCATCTTGATGGTGACGAAGGCGTGCTCATCGAGATGCAGCGGGCCTGAACCGGAACTCAGGCGCTTTGCTGCCGTTAAGGGGAGTAGTTCTTTCTCAAAGACAGAGGTCGCCATGCCGGAATATCCGTCGCAACATGTCGTCGTCACCGGGGCCAGTGGCGGTGCGGGTCGCGCCGCCGCAATCGCCTTTGCGAAGCGGGGATGCAGGCTCACCCTGCTCGCCCGCGGCCGGGCGGGGCTTGAGGGTGCGAAAGCCGATGTGGAGAACGCCGGAGGCAAGGCGCTGATCGTCCTGACCGATGTGGCCGATGCCAATGCCGTCGAGGCTGCGGCCGAGCAGGCGGAGCGTGAATTCGGACCGATCGATGTCTGGGTCAACAACGCCATGGCCACGATCTTCAGCCCGTTTTCCGAAGTGACGCCAGAGGAGTTCCGCCGGGTAACCGAGGTCACCTATCTCGGGCAGGTCTATGGGACGATGAGCGCGCTGAAGCGCATGCGCGCGGCGGATCATGGCACGATCGTCAATGTCGGCTCGGCGCTTGCCTATCATGGTTTGCCGCTGCAGGCGGCCTATTGCGGCGCCAAATTTGCCATCAGGGGCCTTACGGAGTCGATCCGCAGCGAGCTCATCCGGGAGGGAAGCCATGTGCGCCTTTCGTTCGTCGTTTTGCCGGCACTCGATACGCCGCAGTTTGACTGGGCGCGCAACAAGCTTGCCGACGCGCCACGGCCGGTGCCGCCTGTGCATGACCCGGAGGTAGCGGCGGCGGCGATCCTGCAGGCGGCCGATTCCGCCCCGCGGGAGCTCGTTGTCGCCACCTCCTCGCTTGAGGTCATGGCCGGCAGCGCGGCGGCGCCGGGCTATCTCGACCGCATGCTCGCAGGGCGCGGCTGGTCCGGGCAGTTCAGCGGCGAACCTGCGACGGATCGTCCGGATAACCTGTTTGAGCCGGCCGACGAGGAGACGGATTTCGGCTCGCGCGGCCGTTTCGGCGCCGAGGCGCGTCCGAAAGCCCATATGCTGACCGCCGGCACTGCGCGCAAGCTGATCGGCGCGGGAACCGCCGCCCTCGCATTTGCCGGCCTGGCGCTCGCCCGGCGTCGAGGCCAGTGAGACTTCCAGCAGACGTTCCCGGCGGACTATCTCGCCCGCCCAGACGTTACTGCAGACGAAATTTTGTCCAGATAAGTTACGCTTCCGAATAGGCAATGGTGGACAACAATGCGTTCTCCGCCTGCCGGCTGTCGAGCCGTGTGTGCTGGATCACGATCGGCTCATCGGAGATGATGACGCTGGAATAGGGCGTGTCGCGCGGGATGCTTTCGGGTTCCTTCAGATTATTGAACCGCAGATGGCGGGTGCGCCGCGCCGGGACGACGATGCGATAGGGGCCGACCGGATCGCGATCGCTGAAATAGAGCATGATCTCGACATGGGCATCGCGATCGCCTGCGTTGAGAATACAGGCCGCTTCATGGCTGGTCAGTTCGGGGGCGGGGCCATGGCTGTGCCCCGGAATATAGCCTTCCGCGATCGCCCATACCTTTCGGCCGATTGGCATTGATGTCCCTCCTGAGCTTGCCGTTCAGGAACGTTCCCGATGTACAAACGTTCCAGTGGGGCTGTCACGTCGTCCAATCGCAATCCTTGCTGGAGTTTCAATGACTGAATCCTGGTGGAAAAACGCCGTCATCTATGCCGTCGATGTCGAGCGCTTTTACGACGGCAATGGTGACGGCGTCGGTGATTTTAAAGGCCTGACGTCCAAGCTGGATTACATTGCCGGGCTTGGGGTCACCTGCATCTGGCTTTTGCCCTTCTATCCCTCTACCGGAGAGGACAATGGCTATGCCGTGACCGACTATTTCCGGATCGATTCCCGTTTCGGCCTGTTCGAGGATTTTCTCGATTTCGTGCACCGGGCGGGCGAGTACGGTATTCGGGTGATCATCGATCTGGTGGTTCACCACACATCCGATCAGCATCCGTGGTTCCAGGCCGGCCGCCATAATGAGAAATCGCGTTATCGCGACTATTATGTCTGGGCGCATCATCCTCCGCCGCCCGAACCCGGTAGGGGCACGATCTTTCCCGGGGAGGAAGAGACCGTGTGGACCTATGACGAGGAGGCACGTGCCTTCTATCACCATCGTTTCTATCATTTCGAACCCGGGCTCAATCATGCCAATCCGGATGTGCAAGACGAGATCATGCGGATCATGGATTTCTGGCTGAGCTTCGGGATAGCGGGCTTTCGCGTCGATGCGGCCTCGCACATGCTGGAAAATCCGCTGTCGCCCCCCAGCGAAGCCGAAGAAATACCCGATGTCCTGCGGCAGATGTATAAAAGGGCGACGACGTTCAAGCCCGATGTCGTGATGCTCGGAGAAGTCGACGAAACTCCGCAAAAGCTGGAGGAATTCTTCGACGGCAGCCGATTGAACATGATGTTCAACTTCCTGCTCGACAACTATCTGATCCTGGCGCTTGCCGAAGAGCGAGCCGAGCCGATCTATCGGGGGCTGACTCTCCTTCCGCAGGCGCCGTTAAATGGGCAATGGGCGAATTTCCTGCGCAATCTGGATGAGGCGGATCTGGAACGGCTGAAGCCGGAGGAACTGGAGACCGTCCTGCGGATTTTCGCGCCCGACGAGAACATGCAGATCTACGGCCGCGGAATTCGACGGCGGCTTGCGCCGATGCTGCGAGGTGACGAACAGCGGCTGAAAATGGCCTTCAGTCTTCTGTTTTCCATGCCCGGGTCTCCGCTCATCGTTTATGGCGACGAGATCGGCATGGGCGAAGATCTCTCGCAAAAGGGCCGCAACGCCGTGCGTTCACCCATGCAGTGGGACGGGAGCGAGAATGGCGGTTTTTCCAAAGCGGCGAAGAGCCAGCTCGTCCAGCCGGTCATCCGCGACGGACCGTTCGGCTGCAAGCGGGTCAATGTAAAAGAGCAGCAGGACCGGCAGGATTCGCTTCTGTCGTTCATCACAAAGCTGACGCAGTTCCGTCGCATGCACCCGCAGGTCCAAGGCGGTGCCTATAATCTGCTCGCCTGCACGTCGGAGCACGTGCTGGCGCTTCATTACAAATCGGAATACACGCCTCTCGTCATCCTGCACAATCTGAAAGGCAAAAAGGTCACCGTCGAGATCGATCTGCCGCTCGACGTGGGGCCACTCAGCTCGCTCTTCGATGGCGGCGCGCCGGAATTTTCGGAAGGTCGGCTGCGCATGGAACTGGAGGCGTACGATATAATGTGGCTGGGACGGGCCAAATGAGCACGATGCAACGGGCGCGTTTGCGCCGTTTTACCGGCCACCCATCCGCTCTCACCGTCCCAAGCCTCAAAAGCGGCTTTCCGACGATCCGTGCGGAAAGCCGCTCCCGCCTTTTTCTGAATTTGTTCAGGCCTGCCATGCGCTCTCGCTCTTGTGGTCATAATGATCGAAGGCTTTGGCGAGCCCGTCGAGCACTTCGGCCGAGGTCTCGAACATGGCTTTGAGCTGGGGGTCGTCCACTTTCTCGATGTCTTCGCGCAGATGTGTGATGGTTTCCTGCAGCCTGGCCTTCATCTTCTGTGTGGGATGGCGCGGATCGCGTTCTTCGGGTGACATGGTTTGCTCCTTCTGGATACGGAACCATTCAAACTGAACCCTTTTGTGGCAGTTCGGTTTGCTTTTTTAGGTCTTTCTTGAGTTTTTCCCGGGCATCGGCCTGGAGTTTTTCGCGCGTACAGTCAATTTCACGCTCATCGGTGCCGAGCGACCTGGCGCTATCGTCAGGCAATCCTTCGCCCGTCTGGCCGATGGTCTCGTTGCGCGGGCGATCATTCGCCCCGGTTGATATCTTAGCTTTCTGTTTCATCATTCGCTCCTTTTCGGGAGAACGCATGGGGCGGCATTTCGGTGCAGCTTGATGGGCATTTTTTCCAATTCGTGAACCAGTTTCTTCATTCGCCGCGGCGCGACCGCTCCCGCTCGATCTCGTCGAGCACGGCCTCGGGCGTCACATTCTCCTTCAGTTCGTCGAGTTCGGAGGAGGAGGGATAGGTGATGCCGAAATGCTGGGCCGTGGCCGAAACGATCTCGACCAGCTTCGTCATCTCATGTTCGGCAAGAAGGCTGATCTGCAGCGTCAGCTCCGCCCGACGGTCCTCGATGCGGGCGCTTCGGTTCTGATTCATCAGAACGAAGGTCGTCAGGAAAATAGCTTCGACGGAGGCGATCATCGCCAGCATGACGAGCGACGGATCCCAGGGCCGTGTGATCGGCAAGAGACCGGAATTGATCAGGATCCACAAGCCGAAGATGGCGGCGTGGATAATCACCGACCAGACGCTGCCGGCAAAGCCCGCGACCGCGGCTGCAATCTTGCCGGCAAGACCTTCATTGGCCATTTCCCGTTCGCGCCGCTCCACCAGCGCCCTGATATTACGCTCCATCGGACGGGCGATCGCCGGATGTTCGTCTCCACTATTTTCCTGCGGGCCGTCGGGGGCTGTTTTCTGCTGCGCCATGCAATCGGCCTTTCGCGTGATCGGCGAATTCCAAACGTTCTCTAACGGTCAGAGCTGGATTTTGTTCAGGCTTCCCCGCCGGATAGGCCGGGTGCACAGGAACCAATGCGCAATTGCTCGCGTTACGACGAATAACCATTCGCGCGAGATACAACCAGCAACCAACGAGGTGAAATTGGTGCCGCGAGCAAATTGGAAGGGTTTTCTGAAGGTCGGCGAACTGGTTTGCCCGGTAGCGCTCTATACGGCCGCCTCGACATCCGAGCGCATCGGCTTCCATATGCTCAATCGGGCGACGCATCACCGGCTCCGGCGTCAATATGTCGACAGCCAGACAGGCAAACCGGTGGAAAAAGACGAGCAGGTCAAGGGCTATGAGATAGGCAATGACGAATATCTGATGCTCGAGCCCGAGGAAGTGGCGTCCGCCGTGCCGGAGAGCGACAAGACGCTCGCCATTTCCGATTTCATCGCCTGCCGGGATATCGACAGCGTCTATTTCGACAAGCCTTATTATCTGGCGCCCAGCGACGAACGCGCCACTGAGGCTTACGTCCTGATCCGTGATGGCATGCACGCAAAGAATGTCGCGGCGCTGGCACATACCGTTCTGTTTCGTCGCGCTCGTTCGGTGCTGATCCGTGCCCATGGCAATGGGCTGATCGCCACCACGCTCAATTTCGATTACGAGGTGCGTGCGGCGAGGGAAGCCTTCGACGAGGTGCCTGATATCAGGATCAAGGGCGAGATGCTCGATCTGGCCCGACACATCATCGATACCAAGATGGGCGAGTTCGACCCGAGTGAATATGACGATCGCTATGAGGCTGCCCTTGCGGAGCTGGTCAAGGCGAAGCTGGAAGGCAGGACGATCGAGGTGAAGAAGGAGCGCCCGGCCGGTAAAGTGGTCGATCTTATGGAGGCGCTGCGCGAAAGCGCTGGGATGGGCAAGAAGAAGACTTCGGGCGGCTCGGCCAAAAATTCCGCCTCTGCAAAGGCCAAAGCCAGGAAAAAAACTGCCGCCAGCAGACGCAAGGCAAGCTAATCCATGGCCGACCTCCAGACATACCGCACGAAACGAAATTTTGAGGCGACGCCGGAGCCCAAGGGGCGGAAGGCACGCAAGACCGGCGACAGCTACGTCATCCAGAAGCACGATGCGCGCCGTCTGCATTATGATTTGCGGCTTGAACTGGACGGTGTTTTGAAGAGCTGGGCGGTGACGCGTGGGCCGAGCCTTGTCCCCGGCGAGAAGCGGCTGGCCGTCGAGGTCGAGGATCATCCGCTGGAATATGGTGATTTCGAAGGCACGATCCCCAAGGGCGAATATGGTGGAGGAACCGTCATCGTCTGGGATCGCGGAAGCTGGACGCCGATCACAGACGCGAAGAAGGGCCTCGCCAAAGGCCATCTCGAATTCGAGCTGCATGGCGAGAAACTATCGGGGCGATGGCATCTGATCCGTATGGCGCGCAACCGTCGCGAAAAACGCAATAACTGGCTCCTGATCAAGGGCGAGGACGAAGCGGCGCGGCCGGAAGGCGCCCCGGACATCCTTCAGGAGCGGCCTGAATCGGTGAAGACCGGGCGCGTGGTCGAAGAGGTTGCCGGTGAGGAGCCGGGCTGGTCCTCCAAGACGGGCAAGATCGAGCGCAAGGCGGCGAAACGCAAGGCCAAAGCCGCGCCGACGGCGACCGCCGAGGAGGCGCCGCCGCTTCCCGATCCCGCGAAGATCAAGGGCGCGAAGAAAGCATCGATGCCCGCCTTCGTCGAGCCGGTGTTCGCTACCCTGCAGGCCAAGCCGCCGACCGGGGCTGAATGGCTGCATGAGATCAAGTTCGACGGCTATCGGTTGCAGGCACGAATAGAGGCCGGGCGCGTCAAGCTCCTGACCCGCAGCGGATTGGACTGGACAAAGAAATTCGGCAGGGAGGTCACCGAGGCGCTGCACGACCTGCCGGTCGGCACGGCACTGATCGATGGCGAACTGGTGGTCGAGACCGACGCCGGCGCATCGGATTTTTCCGCCCTGCAGGCGGATCTAAGCGACGGGCGGACCGACCGCTTCGTCTTCTATGTCTTCGATCTCCTTTATCTCGACGGATACGACCTTCGCCGGCTGCCGCTCGTAGAGCGCAAACAGCTTCTGGAGCGGATCGTCGGGCCACGAGCCGGAATGGTCCGCTACAGCTCGCATTTCGAGGAGCAGGGCAGCCTGGTGCTCACCCATGCCTGTCGGCTGAGCCTGGAGGGCATCGTCTCGAAAAAGCGCGATGCGCGCTACCGCTCTGGACGCGGCAAGGACTGGATCAAGTCCAAATGCTCGGCCCGGCAGGAATTCGTGATCGCCGGCTATGTTCCCTCATCCACTTCGCGCAAGGCGATCGGCTCGCTGGTGCTGGGCTATTATGATAACGGCAAGCTCAAGCATGTCGGGCGCGTGGGGACGGGGTTCACCGCCTCGCTTGCCGAGGATCTTTATCGGCGGCTGGAGCGCATCCGCATTCCCTCAAGCCCCTTTGCCGAAAAGCTGACGGCGGAAGAGGCGAAACAGGTCCGCTATGTCAGGCCGGAGAATGTCGCCGAGATTGAATTTCGCAGCTGGACAGCCGGCGACAATCTCAGGCATGCTTCCTTCCGGGGTTTGCGGGAAGACAAACCTGCGGAGAGCGTCGTGCGGGAAACGACGAAGATGGCACCAACCACATCGAAGCAGCCGCGGCGCAGGGTCCGGCTCACCCATCCCGACCGCATCTACTGGCCGGACGAAGGCGTCACCAAGGAGGGACTTGCCGATTATTATACGGAGGTGTGGCGGCATATCGCACCGTTCGTCGTCGGCCGCCCGCTTGCGCTGGTGCGATGCCCACAGGGCATCACCGGGCACTCATTCTTCCAGAAACACGCCTGGAAGGGGCTCAATCCGAATATCGTCCTCGTGAAGGATCCGAAGGATAAATCGGGAGAGCCGATGATCAGCATCAACGATCTCGACGGCCTGATCGGGCTGGTGCAGGGCGCCGTGCTGGAAATCCACCCCTGGGGCTCGACCGTCACCGACTGGGAGCGGCCGGACACGATCGTGATGGATCTCGATCCGGGCGAGGGTGTCGCCTGGAAGGCGGTGATTGATGCCGCGCAGGAGACACGCGAAAGGCTTGCCCAGGCAGGGCTTAACCCCTTCGTCAAGACGTCAGGCGGCAAGGGTCTGCATGTCGTCGCACCGCTCGAACCAAGGGCGAATTGGACGGCGGTGAAGGCGTTCACCAAATCGATTGCCGACGCCATGGCGGCCGACAGCCCCGACCTTTATGTCTCGACCATCACCAAATCGAAACGGCGCGGTAAAATCCTCATCGATTATCTGCGCAATCAGAGGGGCGCCACGGCGATTGCACCCTATTCGAGCCGCGCGCGCCCCGGAGCTGCCGTCTCGACGCCGCTGACCTGGGACGAACTCGGCCCCGATATCGGCCCGGCCTATTTCACCGTCATCAACATGCCCACCCGGCTTGCCTCCTTGGGTAAGGACCCGTGGGATGGCTTCCGCGCCGCCGCCGTTCCGCTCGAGATGCGGAAGAAGCGCGGAAAGAAGGCGGCCTAGGAAACTGTCGTTGGGCTCCGTTCGATCCTGAAGCTCCGCTATTTACCGAACGAGGTCTCGGCTCAGGCTTGCTGCTTCACGGGATTTAAGCCATGCGAATAGCCTCGGATATGCTGCAAGAAGGCCTGCATGGCGGCGCTGGGGTGACGGCGGTTGGGATAATAGAGGAACCAACTCGGCAATTGCGGGCTCCAGTCCGCCAGGATTTCGACAAGGGCGCCTGTTGCCAGATGCGTTTGCGCATAATCTTCGAAGACATGAGCGATCCCTTGGCTTGCAAGCGCCGCCTGAAGCTCTTGGTGAGCGGTGCTGAGGGTCAGCCGACCGGTCGGCGTGATCTCCAGCGGCCCTCCGTCCTTCTCGAAATGCCAGACTGCATAAGTGCCGCCTGGGAAGCGACGTTGGATGCAATTGTGATCGATAAGATCATGCGGCGTTGAAGGCGTGCCGTTCTGCCGGAGATACTCCGGTGTGGCCACGATTGCATATCGAAGGGTGGGCCCCAGCGGGACGGCGATCATGTCCTGCTCGAGCTGCTTACCGAAGCGGACGCCGGCATCGTATTCGTGCTTGACGATGTCGATGATGGCCGCATCGCTGATGAGCTCGAAGTTCACTTCGGGAAAGAGCCGCATAAAATCGAAGACGATCGGGCAGAGAATGTGATCCACCGCAGGCGCCGGCGCGTTGATTCGGATTGTCCCTGACGGCTGCTCACGTAACTGATTCAGGTCGTCAAGCGCTGCTTTGATGTCGGCCAGGGCCGGTTCCAGCTGCCTGAGAAGGCGTTTGCCGGCATCAGTCGGCGAAACGCTTCGCGTTGTTCTGTTCAGCAGACGGATTCCGAGTACATTTTCAAGTGTGCTTACAGATTGGCTCAGGGCCGAAGATGAAACGCCGCGTTCGACGGCGGCTGCCCGAAAACCACCAGCCCGTACAATCGCTGCCAAAATTTCCAAATTATCGAGGCGAAGATTTTGCATTGCAAAGCTGTCCTTAGCAACCTTGTAAGAATTGAGTATCTTATCAGATCAACGGAAAGGCTCCAATCTCGTCGGATAGCGTGCATGGAGGTTTCCGGTGCCTATAAACATGAGCACGAGTGAGTGGCCGGTTGGGTCCAGAGAAGACGGCGTGGATATCGTCATCAATTCGCGAGGCGCTAGTCCTCGGCGCAGTGACGGCAGCTGCCGTGACGTCGTCCCCTGTGGCTGCGGCCGCTCAATCATTGAATGCCGAAGCATTGGCCGTTCCGTCGGGCCATGTGCGCGTGGCGGCTCAGATCAATGGTATCCGCGGAGTCGCTCCTCGATATGCTGCGCGAAGACCTCGGTCCGATGACCACCAAAAAAGGGCTGCGATCATGGCCGGTGCGGAACCTGCACGGTTCACCTTGACGGCGGACGCGTAACAAAAATCGGAGCAACGCCATGAGTTTCTTCACGATCAATCGCCGTCGCATCATGCTGTCGGCCGTCGCCGGCGCATCTGCACTTGCATTGCGTCCCGGCTTTGGCGCGACGCATGCACAGGATGCCGCGGTTTCGCGATCGAACGTCGGCTACTACCGGCTTCAGGTGGGCGATATTCAAGCGACGGTTCTTAGTGACGGGACGATTGCAGGCCCGCCGCGTGTCTACGCCTTTGACGCGCCGGAGGCCGATCTGAAGACCGTGCTGGCAAATGCCTTTCTTCCCTCGGACATGATGACACTGAACCTCAATACACTTTTGATCGAAACGGCAGGCCAGCGGGTTTTAATCGAGGCCGGTGCGGGGCACACCATGGGGCCGAATGGCGGCCGCGTCTTCGCGAATCTCGCAGCCATCGGTTTGCATCCGGAGGACATCGATGTAGTGGTCGTCTCGCACACCCATCCCGACCACGTCGGCAATCTTCGGACTGCCCACGGTGGCCAGGCCTTTCCGCGTGCTACGGTCTTCGCGCCAAAGGCGGATTGGGACTTCTTCGTTCGCAACGATCCTGACCTTTCCTACATGCCCGTGAGTCAGGAGTTCCGTCTGCGCTTTGCGGCTGCGATCAAGCGGAGCGTCGAGCCGGTTGCCCCCACTGTCGAACTTTACGAAGCCGGCAGGGAAATTGTTCCCGGCCTGACCACTCTTTCAGCTTCTGGCCATACGCCCGGCATGGTCACTTTCCTGGTTCATTCGGCTGATGATCAGTTGTTGCTGACCGCGGACCTCGCCTACCATCCACTCGTCAACATCGACAATCCTTGGCGTCCTGGACCAGACCGGGACAAGGATGCCGCGCTGGAATCGCGTCGGCGCATCTTCGACCGTGCGGCAAGCGAACGTCTTCTAGTACTCGGCTTCCACTATCCGTTCCCCGGCATCGGGCGGATGTTGAAGACAGACAGCGGTTATGCCTGGATTCCTGCCGGCTGGGAGTTTTGACGATCTTGCGGTGTGACAAGTCTTCACACAGGCTGGGATCGAAAATTTCATGTCGGGAGACGGAACAATGAACGATCGCCCGTCCAGCGACCGGTGATCGGGAACAGATCAGGGAGCACAGCAAGACATCTTTTCCAGGCGGATTATCCCGAGCAGCGGATGGCGGCCACGACGCTCAAGCTAACGAACGCGATTTCGTAGGTCTTCGCCTGATGCAAGCCTGTTGATGTTATCCGCAATCGCTTGCCGACGGCGGCGAATCGTGCCGAATGTCCAGCCCGACATATGCGGCGTCATCACAACGTTGTCGAGTTCATGAAACGGCAGACCCGCGGGAAGCGGGATTGTGTTGTCCGCGTTCGGATACACATACCAGGTATCGATGACGGCACCGCCAATTCGCCTGGTCTTCAATGTATTGTAAAGCGCGAGTTCGTCGATCACTGCGCCACGCCCGACATTGAGAATCAGTGCATCCGGCCGCATGGCAGTAAGTTCTGCTTCGCCAATCAGTCCCCGCGTCTGATCGGTCAGGGGAAGGGTGTTGACGATCGCGTCGGCTGATCCCATGAAAACCGACAGGTCGTTCAGAGAATATGTCTCGTCTACAAGTTCGGACACCGAAACAGGACTGCGGTTGGCGACGATGACCCCCATGCCAAAAGCCTTGGCCCGAAGGGCAAGCGTTTTGCCGATATGGCCATAGCCCAGAATGCCGATCCTGGTTTCACCGAGCTCTGTGCGCAAGCCCTCCGACCCTCCGGCCCAATATTTCCAGTCGCCGCTCCGCAGACGCCGGTCGGCATCGTCAAGCGGCACATGGCGCGCAAGCAGTGCCGCCATCACATATTCAGCGATCGCGTTCTCATGGCCGAAACAGTTGCACAGCGCTGCGCCCGCCGGCAGGGCCACGGGATCGATCCCGTCGTACCCGGCGCCTGGAACCTGATAAAGTTTAAGGTGGGGCGAGACGGGCATTCCGAGTGAAAGCCTGACGCCGATGATCATGTCCGCCGCCGAATAAAGCGCGCGCGCCGGCTCGGCAGATAGATCGTCAGGCAGTTCGATGATTTCATGCGGCTGATCGAGCAAGTTTTCGAGCCCCTCGCGGAAAGTCATCGCATTCGCGCCATGGAAAACAATCTTCATTCTCGAACTTCCCCGTCACTGAAAAGCGAGTTGCACCTTCATTGATTGCGTACGATCGGATGCGATCCTGAATGCCTCATCTGCGCTGTCGAGCGGTAGCGTGGCCGTTATCAGCGGCGCCAGGTCGACTGCACCTTTGGTAATAAGCTCCACGGCGCGGCCGAACTCCGCATCGAAGCGAAAGCTGCCGCGAAGCGTGACTTCCTTGGCGACCGCCGTATTGAGCGGCACGGAGACGTCCCCACCGAGCCCGACGGCGATGATCGTACCTTGCGGCCGCACGATCTCGAACGCGCTGGCCAGCGCCTTTCCGTTTCCGGAACATTCGAAAACAATATCGAAAATACCCTTTCCTTCCGTAAAAGGCCTCAACGCATCGGGTTCACTGCCAAGATCGATAACGTGGTCGGCGCCAAGCTTCCTCGCAATCGCAAGAGGCGCGGAGGCAATATCGGTACAGACGATCTCCTGGGCCCCGGCATGACGCGCGGCAACGATGGTCAGGCAGCCGATCGGCCCGCAACCCGATACCAGAACGCGCTTCCCGATCAGTGAACCCGCGGATGAAATTGCATGCAGGCATACGGCGAAAGGTTCGGCACAGGCCACAAGGCCGAGGTCGAGATCAGCCGGAACAGCGATAACCTGCGTCGCAGGCAGGGTCGCTTCCTCGCGAAACAAGCCCTGCATATGCGGAAAACGCATAGCGCTGCCGAAGAACCTCATATCAAGGCATTGGTTGCGCATGTTCTCTAGGCAGTAGCGGCAGTGTCCGCATGGCATGCTTGGATTGATCGCAACCTGATCGCCCACTTTGACGTTCGCCGCACCTGATCCGATTTCGACGATGCGTCCTGCCACTTCGTGGCCAAGGATCATCGGCTCCTTCAGCCGCACGGTCCCGAAACCGCCGTGATGATAATAGTGGAGATCGGAACCGCAGATCCCGCCGCGTTCGATGCGGACACGCACTTCGCCAGGACCGGGCGAAGCCGCCGGCTCCCTGTCCTCGATCGTGATATCATGTGGCTTGTAGGCGACGAGCGCGCGCATGGAACAGCTCCTGAAGAAGGTCAGAGAACGGATATCATTCCGCCATCGACATAGATGATCTGGCCATTGATATAGTCGGACGCGGCGGAAGCCAGGAAAATTGCCGAGCCAACGAGCTCCTCGGGTTTTCCCCAGCGCCTGGCGGGGGTGCGGCCTTTGACCCAGGCGTCGAACTGCGGGTTGGCGATCAACGCCTCGTTCATGTCGGTCAGCATATAGCCGGGGCCGATGGCGTTTACCTGGATGCCATGCTCGGCCCATTCGGCGGTCATTGCCTTGGTCAGCATCTTGATGCCGCCCTTGGCTACCGTATAGGGGGCGACGGTGGCGCGCGCCAGCTCGCTGGTCAGCGAGCCGATATTGATGATCTTGCCACGGCTGCGGGAAATCATCCGCTTCGCCGCCTCCCTGCCGACCACGAAGGCGCTGGTGAGGTTCGTGTCGATCACCGTCTGCCATTCGGCGGTCGACAGTTCCACCATCGGCTTGCGAAGCTGGATGCCGGCATTGTTCACTAGAATGTCGATTGCAAGGCCTTCCCGATCGAAGGTTTCAAACGCGGCGACGACGGCCGCCTCATCCGTCACGTCGAAGCATGCGTCGCGCGTGTTCAATCCCTCTTCGCGCATATTCAAGGATGTGGCCTGAAGGCGCTCGTGGTTGATGCCGTTTAGGATGACAGAGGCTCCGGCACGCGCCAATCCGGTCGCAATCGCGTGACCGAGACCGCGTGAGGAACCGGTTATGAGGGCCGTCTTATCCCTCAGGCTGAACAGATTGGTTGACATAACGACGCTTCCCTAAGCTACAGCGACGACGATCGGGTTGAGAGATCGGATCTGGCGAAGACCGACGGCAGGAGTTCCAGCCCGAGTCCCGGCCCTTCCATAGGATAGACATAGCCACCCTCGATCTTCGGCACCGTCGTCACGAGCTCATTGTACCAACCCCGATAGAAGGCGCGAACCGATTCCTGGATGAGCGTATTGGGCTGACTGAAGGAAGCGTGGACAGCAGCAGCGAAGCCGACCGGCCCAATACAATCGTGCGGCGCGAACGGGCGGTGATAGGTCTCGGCAAGGGACGCGATCTTGCGGCCCTCGGTCAGACCGCCGGTCCAGCAAAGATCTACCATGGCCACATGCGTGGCATCGCGATCCAGCATGTCCTTGTAGGGCCAGCGTGAACCGAGCGTCTCGCTGGCGCAGACCCATACATTCGTGGAAGCCGCATATTCGGCGAGCGCCTGGGCGGAGTTCATCCGGATCGGATCCTCGAACCAGGTCGGCGCATAGGGCTCCAGCGCCTTGGCGATCTTCTTGGCGGTTGGCAGATTCCACAGCGAGTGGAACTCCACCATGATCTCGATGCGGTCTCCGACCGCCCTGCGGATTTCTTCGAACGGCTTGAGCGCCTTCTTCATCTGTTCCGCTGTGATGTACTGGCCGCGCGTCTCCTGCGCCGCCGGATCGAAGGGCCATATCTTCATCGCCGTTATGCCGGATTCCAGCAGGCTCTCGGCGAGTGCGGCTGGGCGGTTCATGAAGCCGTCGAGATCCTCGTATGGTCCCTCGGCGTCGCCGAGATTCCAGTTGGAAACCGGCTTGATATTGCCTGTGCGGACGTAGCGGTAGCCGGCGCAGGTGTTGTAGATGCGGATCCTGTCCCAGCACTGTCCACCCAGCATCTGGTGCACGGGTTGGCCGCAGACCTTGCCGAAAATGTCCCACAGCGCGATGTCGATCGCCGATGCCGCGCGGTATTCCGCGCCGGTGGACGACTGCGCCATGGGCAGCGAAACCATCTCCTTGTTGAGCGCCTCGACATGCAATGGATTCCGGCCCAGGAGTCGGCCTGCCAGTGTGTCGTGGATGTGAGCCTCCACCGAGCCGGCACCATAGAAGGTTTCGCCCAGTCCGGTTACACCGGCATCGGTCTCGACATGGACCCACAGGACATTGGCGAACTCTTCCAGCCGGAAGGTCTTGATCGAAGTGATTTTCATTGTTTTGCCTTGGAAGTTTCCTAATCGAAGAACCGTGGAAGCCAGAGTGCGATTTCCGGGATGCTGAGGAGCAATGCCAGCATGCAAAGCTGGAGAAGCATGAACGGCCACAACGAACCGTAGATGGTTTGCAGCGTGATTTCGGGAGGAGCCACGCTCTTCAGGTAGAAGGCGGCGGGGCCGAAGGGCGGTGAGAGGAAAGCCACCTGCATCGTGATCGAAAACAGCACGCCGAACCAGACGGGATCGTAGCCGAGCGTGGTGACGATCGGCACGAAAATCGGCATGCAGAGGAGCAGGATACCGATCCAGTCCATGAACAGGCCGAGCACGAGAAACACGGCCATCATCAGCAAGATCGTGAAAAGGGGGGAAATGTCGAGACCGGTGATCAGCTCCGTAACGAAGCGCTGTCCGCCCGACAGGTTGTAGACCCCGATAAGAACCGCCGCGCCGAAAGTGACCCACAGGATGATACCGCAGGCGCGCAGCGTCTGCGCGAGCGCCTGGCTGACCATCTTCCAGTTCAGTTCACCGCGGAAGGCCACGATCAGCAATGTCATGCCGACCGCGATACTCGCAGCTTCGGTAATCGAGGTGATACCGCCGTAGATACAGCCGAAAACCGTGACAATGAGTGCGGCTGGTGGCACCACGCCCCGCATGAAGCCCTTCCAGGTGAATTTCGTCATATCCTGGGGGAGCGGCTTCGGCGCGATCGCCGGGTTTATCCAACAGCGCACGAGGATATAGGCGAGATAAAAAAGGGCGAGCAGGAAGCCTGGGAAAAACGATGCCAGGAACAGCTTGTGTACGGAGACATCCGCCGTCAGGCCGTAGACGATGAGCACGATCGAGGGCGGGATCATCGTGCCAAGAGAACCGCCGGCGCATACGATCCCGATGGCGAGACTGCGGTCGTATTTGAGACGCAGCATCTGCGGCAGGGCGACGAGCCCGAGCAGGACAATCTCTCCACCGATGATGCCGCTGATCGCCGCGAGTAGAACCGAGATGACGAGCGTCACCACCCCGACTCCGCCGCGCACTCTCCCGAATATGCCGTTGAGGGCATCGTAAAGGTCGCGTGCGATCCGAGAGCGCTCGAGCAGAGATGCCATCAGGATAAACATCGGCACGGAGAGCAGCGTGTATTCGGTTGCGAGGCCGTAGACAGTCTTGTGCGCAAGCGCCAGCACCGGCGCGCCGAAATTCAGATAGGCGACGACCATGGCCAGCGCGCCGGCCGCGAAGGCGAGCGGCACGCCGATCGCCATCAGCAGGAAGACGCCGAGCAGCAGGATGACAGAGATAGCTGCAATGCTCATAAGAGACCGATCACATGATGCGTTCGTCTTCGACCGGCGGGCGGCGGCCGTTGCGAACAAAGTTGACGATCGCCAGCACGGCCATCATTAACGCGACGATGACGATGAGCGGCTTGAGAATGGCTGGGATGGGTGGGTTCCAGGCGGTGCCAAAGCGTTCCCAGGTGATCAGCGCACGCCATGCGGTCGGAAACCCGAACCAGGCCAGGCCGCCGCAGAAAATGAGCACGCAAGCCAGTGACACAGCATCGAACAGGCGCTGCAGACGATGCGAGACGAGATCATAAAACACTGAAATTCTCAAATGTTCATCGCGCCACATGACGTAAACACCCGAGACGAGGAATACCGTCGCCGATAGAAAGAGGGATAGCTCGTTTGCCCAAATTGTGGGGCTGGCGAAGATATATCGCGCCACCACCTCATAAAGGGTGATGCCGACAATGATCAGGAGCAGCGTTGCGAATGCCATCGCGAATGCGTACCCGACATCCCACTGCTCGCCGCCGTCTTGGTCCGGCATAGCATAGCTCCCTTTGTCTTTGCGGCACGGCGAACCACCGCGATCGCCGCACCATCTTTGTTGAAAGCTATTTCAGGATGCCGAGCTTGGTCATATAGGCGACGTGCGAATCGTAGGCCGCCTTCGCCTCCGGGCTGCGCGTCGCCCAATCCGCCCAAACCTCTTGGGCGACCTTGCGGAAGGCGAGCCGGTCCTCCTCACTCCAGTCGTGAAGCGTCACGCCGGCGGCCGTCAGCTCTGCCGCTGCCTTTTCGTCATCCATCGCAGATTGGGCCGGGACCTCCTTCGCGATCGTGTCGACCGCTTCGCGGAGAACCTGCTTTTGCGTGTCCGACAGCGCATTCCACTTGTCGAGATTGATCGCGACATGTTCGATCGGCATCGAATGGAAGCCGGGATAGGTTGCATGCTTGCCGACGTCATAAAGGCCGAGCCCCTTGTTCACCGCCAAGGTAGAAGCATCGGCACCCGAGACCGCGCCAGTCGACATCGCCGTGAAGACCTCCCCGAATGGCATGACCACCGGAGCCGCGCCAAGTTTTTGGAAAATTTCCGATTCCATTCCCGGCGGTGAGCGGAATTTCCATCCCTTCAGATCTTCAATTCCAGCCAGCGGGGTCGTGGATCCGAGGGATTCCGGCGTGGCCACAAACACGCCGATCAGATGCATATTGAACTGTTCGTAGAGCTTATTGGCGAGATCCAGGCCTCCGGCATCCTTGTACCAGCCGAGGAGTTCCTCGGGCTTGGAATAGCCGCCCATGATATCGCCGTAAAATTGAAAGGCCGGATTCTTGCCGGTGACGTAACCTGCTCCCGTCGCATCGCCATCGATGATGCCCGTCGCCGCTGCTTCGAAAGCTTCGGACGATTTAACGACCGACGAACTCGTCAGCATCTCCACCTGGAGTGATCCATCGGACTTTTCGTTCGCCAGTTCAGCAAAGCGAATAAGCGCCTTGCCCTGCAGCGACGTCGGACTGTGATGCGTCTGAAAGCGAAGCGTCACGGTTTCATCGGCGAACGACGCAGCGGACGCAATCGCGAGCAAACCAAACAACGCGGCCCCTGCAATGGGCGACCGGAAACTGATCATGCTGAATTCCTCCTCTGTGAGATCACGCCGCCTCCACGACGAGATGACATTTTGTAAAATATCACAAAAGATCACATATCTCACATTGCTTTCCGGCGCAATGGGAAATCCGAACGTGCTGAAAGCGAGGGTAACCGGATCCGGACGAGAAGGTGCCGCTCTGGACACCTAGAAATATCACAATATATTGTGTCACTTGTATCTGGAGCGGAGAAGCATGAGCAAGCAGGCATCAAAGAGGCAGGTAAAATCCGAAGTGGTAAAAGGCCCGACCACCGATACACCGGCCCCCGCTCGTCGCAATGCTGTCAACCTGCTGGATCTCGCGTACGAAAGGCTGGAGCACCTGATCGTTACATGCGAGCTGAGACCGGGCGCCTTTCTTACGATACAGGACCTGCAGAACATATCAGGCTTGAGTCGCACCCCGGTCCACCAGGCAGTCACGCGACTTGCGACCGACACGTTGATAATCGTGCGGCCGAGGCATGGCCTGCAGATCGCGCCGATCGACCTAGCGCGCGAGAGGCTGTTGCTCACGCTTCGCCGCGATCTGGAGCGTTTCGTCATTCGCCTCGCTGCCGAACGATCATCCTCGTCGCACCGTAACCAGATGCTGCATTTGGCCCGCCAGTTGCGGGAACGGCGCGACGCGATCTCCATCAGTGAGTTCAACGCTTTTGACCGACGGATTGACCAGCTGATACTTGCAGCCGCAGGTGAGCCGTTCCTGGAGCATACGCTTAGGCCGCTTCATACCGTCTTCAGGCGGATCGGCTGGATTTATCACAATCGTACGAGCGGACATTCCAACATTGGCCAAACCATCGATACGCATCTGTCGGTACTGGACGCTGTGGCAAATCGGGAGATCGAGCTGGCTGTCGGGTCTTCCGATACTCTGATCGACTTTGTTGATGGCATGTTTCATGTCATCGAGCAAAACGTCGATCCTGAGTTCCTTGACTGCACGCTTGAACCAATTCCGCCGGCCGCCACTGATGAGCAGACGCCAAATGCTGCCCGAACTTGATCCTTCTGAAATGATTGCTGTGGCGCCGAAAGTAGATTGGCCGCTATGTGTGCGACAGTATCGAGCAGTCGCGAGCCGCAAGTTTACAGTGACAGTTTATCCGCTGCCATTAGGATCTGCCTTCGCAATAAATCGTCCATTCCTCATGATGTGTAACCCTTCAACTCGAAATTCGCCGCGTCGGTTCGATACCAACTGTCGAAGCAGAAGGTTCGTGCGGTTCGATCCTCAGGGCACGTAGTGCATTCAGGATCACGGCCACGTCGATAAGCTCCTGAAGGAGTGCGCCCTGCACCGGCGAGAGATAGCCGAAGGCCGCCGCCAGCATTCCAAGCACCGACAGGCCGATGCCGGCCACGACGCTTTCGACCGCAATGCGCCTGGAACGCCGGGCGATCTCGACACCTGGTCCGAGACGGTCGACCCGGTCGACGAGCAGTACGACGTCGGCGGCTTCAGCAGAGGCGGCGGCGCCGCGTGCGCCCATGGCCACGCCCACATCCGCGGCGGCGAGCGCCGGAGCATCGTTCACGCCATCGCCCACCATCATGACCGGACCATTCTTGCGTTCGGTCAGGACTAGCAGAACCTTCTGGTCGGGTGTCAGTCCCGCCCGAAGCCCATCGAGACCAAGACCTTCTGTCACGCGTTCGGCCACCTCGGCACGATCCCCCGTCGCCAGAAGAATGCGTCTGACACCTCCACGCCGCAGCCCCGTCAGCATGGCTTCCGTTCCCTCGCGCAAGGGATCGGCCATGACGAGATGCCCTACCATTTGCCCGTCCACCGCGACAGCCACGAGGACAGCTCCTGCCGCGAGGGCCGGGTGATCGTCCCTCATTCGCCCGACGCGCCGGGCCACGAATCCGTGGCCACCCACGATGATCTTGTGGCCATCTACGTTTCCGACAACGCCTTCGCCGGGGACCTCGATCACCTCCGAAGGTACCGGAAGGGTGAAACCACGTTGCTTAGCGGCTGCGACGATGGCCTGGGCGACGGGATGCTTTGACGCCTGGTCGAGCGCTGCGGCCAGGCGCAGGATATCGTCTTTGGCCATGCCGTCGTGGCTGTCGATCGAGACGATCTGCGGGCGTCCTTCCGTCAATGTGCCCGTCTTGTCGAGGATCAGCGTTCGCGTGCGCGCCATTGCCTCGAGTGGCTTCGCCCCTTTGATGAGAACCCCGAAATGCGCCGACCGCGACAACCCCGCCACCAATGCCACCGGCACCCCCAGGATGAGGGGACAGGGAGTGGCCACGACCAGAACCGCAACCGCCCGGATCGGATCGCTCGTGAACCACCAGGCGGCAAGGGCCAGCGCCACGGTGACTGCCAGAAAGCCTAGCGACCAGCGGTCCGCCAGCCGGGACATCGGCGCTTTCGACTGCTGAGCTTCTTCGACGAGCCTGACGATCCCTGCATAGGTGCTTTCCCGAGCTCGGCGAATGGCCATCAAGTCAAAGGCCTCGCCAGCGTTGGTCGAGCCGCTCATGGCCTCCGCGTCGCGCAAGAGACGGACCGGCAGGGATTCTCCGGTGAGCGCCGAAGTGTCAAGGAAGGCCGCATCGGACGCGATGTTGCCGTCCACAGGCACGACATCGCCCTGCCGGATCAGCAAGCGATCGCCCGGCCTGATCTCGTCGAGCGGTACGTCCTCGAGCTTCCCGTCCTGATACCTCGTCGCAGTGCGCGGGACACGGGAGAGGAGGTTGTGCATCTCCCGCCGTGCCCGACCTTCTGCGAAACTTTCGAGAAAGGTGCCGCCCGAATACATCATCGCAACGACCGCTGCGGCCAGCGTTTCGCCGAACGCGAGCGCGGCCGACATAGAGAGAGCCGCGACGATGTCGAGCCCGACTTCACCGCGCCACAAGCCCCGGAAGATTTCCGTGAGGAGCGCGGCGAGGATGGGAATAACGCCGACGGTCCAAGCGATGGCGGCGGACTCGGTCCTTCCCAAAAAGTGCAGCGCGAGCCCTGACACAAGACCTGCCAATGCTACCAATAGCAGGGCTGTCTTGAATCGGTCTTCGCTAACATAATCCATTCGGGTCAATTCTACTTGTCGCGACTTTCCGCTTGAAAGGTTTTCATCGATCGGCTTTGTCAGCTTTGATGCCGGTCAACGAGTATTGTGCAAGCCTACCGCCGCATGCTCTATAGAGAGAACCTGCCGCGTGCGTAATGATACCGCCTTCGTCGTCGCGCATCAGGAACAGCGCCTCGCCCCCGTGTTTCAGAGCATGACCTAATCCGGATTCTGGTCCAAGAACCATGAGCGCGGTCGCCCAGGCATCCGCTTCAACACAGGTCCGCGCGACGATAGTGACGGAAGCAGGCGCTTCCGTGACCGGCCCCTAATATCCCCTGCTTATGAGGTCGTGCCGGGGCGCGGAGTGGCCGGCCCGCCTGCGTTGGGCCCGGGAAACAGATCGTTGATGGTCAGAGGCTCCTTCGGAACGTCTCGAACACCATCGTCCGCAGCCAGCGGTGGCCGGCATCGGCGTCCATCCGCGGGTGCCAGATCTGCGACACGACAATCTCGGGCATCGGAATCGGCAGATCGAACGGCACCGTACCGGAGGCGGGGAGCGCCAGGCAGGCCGAGCGGGGAACGAGGCCCAGAAGATCCGAGGCAGACACCACGGCAATCACCGCAGGAAACCCGGGGACAATGACATTCACCCGGCGCGACAGTCCCAGCCTGGCCAGCGCCTCATCCGCCGGGCTGGCTCGGCCGCGGCGCCGGGCGAACAAGACGTGGCCCCAGGCGCACAGGCGTTCCGGTGTGACCGGCGCATCGAGAATGGGATGTCCGGCGCGCGCGATCCCGACATAGAAATCGCGGTAGAGGGTCTGGGCGCGAAGCTCACCGCCATCGCCGGAGATCACCCCGATCTCCAGATCGACCGTCCCGTCACGCAGCGGTCCGATGTCCTTGTCGGGCTTGGGCGCGAAGCGCAGCCGCACTCCAGGCGCCACGGCTGATACCGCCCCGCTCAATCTTGCGGCGTAGAGCTGCGTGAAGGCTTCGTTGGCGCGGATCGTGAACTCGCGCTCCATGGTGCGCGGGTCAGCCGGTGGTGGTGGTCGCAGCACTGCCTGCGCCGCTGTGGCCAGCGTGTGGACGTGCTCCGCAATGGCCTCGGCGTGAGGCGTCGGAACCATCGCGCGGCCTGCCGGCACGAGCACGGGATCTCCAAGCGCCTCCCTGAGTCGCGACAGGGTGCGGCTCATTGCGGAGGTGCTGAGGCCAAGCCGACGCGCCGCGTTCGTGACGCTGCGTTCCTGGAGCAGGACATCAAGGGCGGCGAGCAGGTTGAGGTCGACATCAGACATGGCGCTCTACGCAAAGGTCTATTGATCTAGTTGCTTCTGGTGCAACTGATTGTGGTGCGATATCACGGCGAGGAACGAAAGGAAAGCTGCCATGTCCATCACCTTGCCGATCTCCGATACCCACGCCGACGGCCTGCCGGCACCCCGCCGCCACCTCGCTGTGGCCGTCCTCCTGCTGACATTGGTGCTTGTGGTGCTCGACGGGGCGATCGCCAATATCGCGCTTCCCTCGATCGCCGCCTCGTTGGACTCCAGCCCGAGTGATACGGTCTGGGTGGTTTCGAGTTATCAGCTCGCTGTTCTGGTAGCGCTACTGCCGTGCGGCGTCATCGGCGAGATGCTCGGGCCTCGGAGGGTATTCCTCGCCGGTGTCGCGCTCTTCACTCTGGCCTCCGCCGGATGCGCCTTCTCCGACAGCCTGCCCATGCTGGTGGCAGCACGTTTCGTACAGGGGCTCGGCGGCGGTATGATCATGGCATTGGGCCTGATGATCCTGCGATTTTCCGTGCCGCAGCGGCTCTTCGGCACTGTCATCGGCGTCAACGCGATGACGATCGCCATCGCCTCGGCCGCTGGGCCGGGCATTGCGGGCGCAATCCTCGCGATCGCCACTTGGCCATGGTTGTTTGCTGTCAACATCCCGCTGGGTTTAGCCGTGCTGGCGTGCGGCGGAGTGCTGGCCGGGACAATGCGTGCGCCGCGCCGGTTGAACGTGAAGGCGCTGGCCGCAAACACCCTGATGTTCATGCTGTTCTTCTTCGGCGCCGACCGCATCGTGCAAGCCCCGGTGTCGGGCAGCCTCCTGATTGCCGGATCAGTCGTCTGCTTGTTCGGGCTGCTGTGGATCGAGCGTGGGAGCGCTGCGCCGCTGGTTCCAAGTGACCTCTTAGCCGTGCCGGCATTCCGGTCCTCCGTCGTGGCCTCGATCTGTTGTTTTACCGGGCAAATGCTGGGTTTGGTCGCTCTGCCCTTCTACCTTCAACAAGGGCTCGGCCTGACGGCGACCGAAGCGGGGCTCTATATGATGCCCTGGCCGGCAGCGGTTGCGGTGATGGCGCCGATTTCCGGACGGTTTGCCGGTCGGGTGAAGACGGCCTGGCTTTGCGCCGCGGGCGGCTTCATGCTCGCCATTGGTCTCGCGAGCGTGGGGCTGATGCAAGCCGGCCCGCGCGGGGCGTTCTTCGTCATAAGCACCGTGATCGTCGGTCTTGGCTTTGGCCTGTTCCAGACCCCAAACAACCGCCTCCTGCTCCTGTCGGCGCCCAAGGAGCGCAGTGGCAGCGCCGGTGCAATGCAAGGCACCGCGAGGCTAACCGGGCAAACGCTCGGAGCAATCGTGATGACGATCGTCTTCAGGGTCGTCCCGTTCGCCTCTGCTCCGAACGTCGCCCTCGTCCTGGCCGCGGCCTTCGCCGGCCTCGCCGCTCTCGTTAGCCTTGGCCGCGTGCGCCACGAGATTGTGGACTGAAGCGGACGAGCAGGAGTGGGCGTTGCCGGATATCGGAATACAAGACCGACAAAGCCGCCGGGTCGCTCTCGGGAAGTTTAATTCCAGATCTGAACGACCATGATCGGCCGTCGGCCAATTCCAACTTCCATGTCCAACCGGGATATCGAGGTGTGTTTATGCCGGACGGCGGGGCCGATATTGAGTTTACGCGAGACGGAATACAGCGCTTCGGGTGGAAACTTCGCCAGATACTTGTCGAATTCGGCAACCAGCCGCTGCTTGAGGGACTGCCTGCGATCGTTGATCAGCGTCGACGGATCACGAAGGCGCGTTTCATGGATGCAGGGCCGGCCTGCGCGTTGTACTCCGACGATGAAAAAACCAGATCTTCGCAAGCTCCGTCGCTGCGATATAACCTGTGACGATCAGGAGGACGGTTCCAATGAGAGGCAGCGGAAGCGGAAGGAAGCCGAATATTTCACCCACTCCGCCGAGATAAGGGATCGCCAGTGTTGGAACCGCCACCATGATGGTCGACCACAACAGGAGCCGGCTCGGGCGGCTCCTGAGCACAGGGCCACGGGTCCGCAGAACAAGCAGGACGCCGAGTTCGGTCAACACCGATACTATGAACCAGGATGTATGGAATTCCGCTTTACCGGACGAAAAGACCAAAAGCAGCACCGTGAATGTCAGGAGGTCGAATGCCGAGCTCAAGAGGCCGAAGACCACCATGAAGTTCCCTATCTCGCCGATACTCCAACGCTGGGGACGAGAGAATCGGTCTGCATCGACATTGTCGGTGGAAATGGCGAGCGACGGCAGATCGGAGAGAAAATTATTGAGCAAGATCTGTTTGGCGGTGAGCGGCAGAAAGGGTAGAAACGGAGTTGCAAGGGCCATGCTTATCATATTGCCGAAATTGGCGCTCGTGGTGATGGAGATGTATTTCAGCGTATTGGCGAAGGTCCGGCGGCCCTGCTCGACACCCTGCCGCAGCACGTCGAGATCGCGCTCGAGCAAAATGATGTCAGCGCTTTCGCGTGCTGCATCCACCGCGCCTTCAACGGAAATCCCGACATCTGCGGCATGCAGGGCAGGAGCATCGTTGATGCCGTCGCCGAGATAACCAACGGCATGGCCGGCCTTCTGCAGAGCGCGCACGATCCGCTCCTTTTGCTGTGGGTCGATCTCGACAAAAAGATCCGTCCTCGGGGCGAGGTGCCACAGCGCCTCATCTCTCAGCGCGGCGATCGCTTCGCCGGTGAGCATAGAGGCCGGATCGAGACCGATCGCCTCCGCCAGATGCGCGGTTACATAACGGTTGTCGCCGCTGATGATCTTTATCCGGATGCCGAGGCGGGCGAGATCGTGGATCGTTCTTTCTGCATCGGCCTTCGGCGGATCATAAAAGAGGAGAAAGCCGCGAAAGGTCATTCCGGCTTCATCGTTGCGGCTATAGTCGGTCTTTCGCGCGGATCTACGTGTGGCAAGCGCCAGCACCCGGTAGCCCTCGGCTCCTTTGGCCGCGCAGACCTGCTCGAGCTTGACCCGAGTGTGGTTGTCGAGCGGCAGTTCCACTCCGTCTCTTTCGATAAGGGAACAAAGGGCAATCACATTGGTGAAGGCGCCTTTGGTTACGATCAGGTGCTGCGGGGAAACAAGATCCTCAGCGACGACAATTGTGAGGCGCCGGCGGACGAAATCATAGGGGATCTCGTCGATCTTGGTAAGATCATCGAGCGACAGTGCGGCGCTGCGACCTGCAGCCACAATCGCTTCATCGAGCGGATTGCGGATACCTGTTTCCAAGGCTGCGTTGATAAAAGCTAGCCGCAGCATCTCATCGGAACGCCGGCTCGCCGTATCGAGCGTATCACTGAGGACTATGGCCCCTTCGGTCAGCGTACCTGTTTTGTCGGTGCAAAGGATATCCATGCTGCCGAGATTTTCGATTGCCTCCAGGCGGCGAACGATCACTCCTTCCCTGCTCATGGCCCGGGCGCCAGCGGAAAGCGTCACGCTGATGATCGCCGGCAAGAGCTCCGGCGACAGGCCTACCGCCAGCGCGACAGCAAACAGCAGCGAGTCGATCAACGGTCGCTGCATCAGGAGGTTTATAGTGAGCACGAATAGCACAATGGCCATCATGATCCTGAGGAGAAGATAACCGAAGCGGCGCACGCCGCGGGCGAAATCCGTTTCCGGCTCGCGTGCCCTCAGCCGCGCGGCGATGCTGCCGAATTCGGTTTGCCTTCCAGTCCTGACGGCAAGGACCTTGGCCATGCCGCTGCGCACGGAAGAGCCGAGGAACACGACATTGGTTCTCTCGGCAATCGGTGCATCGGTGCGCACGCGGCCCGGCCGCTTCTCCACGGGAAAGGATTCACCGGTCATGCTCGCTTGGCTGACCAGAAAATCATCCGCCTCGAGAACGATACCATCCGCAGGGACCAGATTGCCGGCCGAAAGCAGGATCACGTCTCCCGGCACGACGGTGCTGGCCGGCACGGTACTCTCTTTGCCGTCACGGAAAACCCTTGTCCTGAGTGCGATGCTTCGCTTCAGAGTCTGAACGACGGCCGAGGCCCGATACTCCTGGAAAAAACTCAGGAGAGAACTGCCAAGCACGATCGCCAGGATGATCGAGGCGTCGATCCACTGCCGCAGCATCAGGGAAATGCATGCGGCAAAGATGAGGATCAGGACAAGCGGGTTTGCGAATTGGCGTCCAAGGAGACGCAATGTGCCCAGGGAGGAGGGCTCCTCCAGGCTGTTGGGACCCATGTGGGCCAGTTTGGCGGATGCCGAACGGCTTGTGAGCCCCATGGCAGAGGAACCGAAACTTGCCGCGAGCGCTCCGGCATCCCGATTCCAATAAGGCGCGCCATTGCCGAAGTCGGCATTCACACTTCCAATCTCCGTTTCCAATTATCAGCGGAAGCATAGACCAGTGAACCGCAACGCCATTGACGCCGGTCAATCTTCAAATCGGGAAACAAGCCCTACATTTTCAATGCTTGAAGTCCGGCCCACTGCAAGGTGCTTAACCTGGATTGCAAAACGCTCGATGTAGCGCTTCCACGACCGTGAGCACCTCCGGCCGGGTAATGCGGTAATAGACGATCGTGCCCTCGCGCCGGGCTTCAACCAGACCATCCGATCTCAACCGCATCAATTGCTGTGACATGGGCACCTGCTCGATGTCGAGTTCGGAACGCAGTTGCCCCACGGATTTTTCCTGACTCCCAAGCGCACACAATACCAGCAGCCGCTGCGGATGCGAGAGGCTGCGCATCAAGTCTGCTGCCTCATTCGAGGCCGGGATCATGTCTTTTACATTCATATTATTGAATTTAAGAACTTTGAATGTTATATGCAAGCACGACGCCCACTCCCTTGGGAGAGCGGGAGGCCTGGATTGGAGTTCGAAGGTTCATGGCTGTCCGTCTATGTCTAAGATTTGAGCCGGATCAAGGCGCGCTAACCCTCAATTGGGAAAATGCGGGACTGAGTCATCCCGCGCAAGGAGGAAATGTCATGTCCCACATCGTTGTGTTAGGCGCCGGCCTTGGCGGAGTCATCATGGCCTACGAAATGAAAGAGAATATGCGCCCTTCCGATGAGTTGACGGTCGTCAATCTTGGCACGGCCTATTCTTTCGTTCCGTCCAATCCATGGGTTGCGGTTGGCTGGCGTGAACCGGAGGAGGTCACCGTCGATCTGGAGCCGATCTTCAAACGCCTCGGCATCGGTTTCAGGCCGGAAGGGGCCAAACGTGTCCATCCCGAAAAAAACCGGATAGAGCTGAACGACGGGTCATCCATCGATTACGATTATCTGATCGTTGCTACCGGTCCCGATCTTGCCTTCGACGAGATCTCCGGTCTGGGATGCGATGGGTATACCCAGTCCATCTGCCATCTGAGCCATGCCGTCAAGGCGAAAACTGCCTTCGATGATCTTTTGAAAGCACCTGGCCCGATCGTTGTCGGCGCGGTGCAGGGCGCGTCCTGTTTCGGTCCGGCCTATGAGTTCGCCTTCATCCTGGATACCGCACTCCGGCAGGCCAGGAAGCGGGATCAGGTACCAATTACCTTTGTGACGCCGGAACCCTATATCGGCCATCTCGGCCTCGACGGTGTGGGCGATACCAAGGGGCTTTTGGAAAGCGCCATGCGCGAGCGGCACATCAAGTGGATCACCAATGCCAGGGTGACAAAAGTCGAGCAGGGCAGGATGCATGTCGAGGAAGTCGACGAGACCGGCATGACGAAGACCGCGCACGAATTGCCCTTTGCATTTTCCATGATGCTGCCCGCATTCCGTGGCGTGCCGGCCATTCTGGGAATCGAGGGGCTCACCAATCCGCGCGGCTTCGTCGTCATCGACAAGCATCAGCGCAATCCGGCTTTCCCCAATATCTTCGCGCTCGGCGTCTGCGTGGCGATCCCGCCCGTGGGCAAGACCCCCATTCCCGTCGGGGTGCCCAAGACCGGCTTCATGATTGAATCCATGGTGACGGCGACGGCGGAAAACCTCGGAGCGCTTCTCAGAGGCGATCAACCGAGGGCGATCGCTTCATGGAATGCGGTTTGTCTCGCCGATTTCGGCGACGAGGGCATTGCATTCGTGGCACAGCCGCAGATTCCACCGCGCAACGTCAACTGGTCCTCGCAGGGAAAATGGGTCCACGCGGCCAAGATCGGCTTCGAAAAATACTTTTTGCGCAAGGTACGGCAGGGCAAGGCGGAAACCGTCTACGAGAAACTCGCCCTGCATTTGCTTGGTATCCAGAAACTCAAGGAAATCGAACTCGAACTGGCTGAATGACGGCCCTGTTCATGATTGGAGAAATACAATGACAATCGATCGTGCAGTGATGATGTTCGCGGGCACTCTCGTGCTCGTTTCGCTGGCGCTGGGCTTCTACGTCAACGCCTACTGGTATCTGCTGACCGCCTTTGTCGGGCTCAACCTGATGCAGGCATCGGTGACCGGTTTCTGCCCGGCGGCCATTGCCTTCAAGAAGCTTGGCTGCAAGCCAGGCGCGGCCTTCAAATAGGATGTCTGTTCGTGATGCTACGTCCTGACCCCCTAGGGAATGTCATGCGACAGCTTGGAGGCTACCTTCTTGCTTCGCTGGTGCTGTTTTCGGCTATCGTCGTCATGCCAGCGGACGCGGGCGAATTCACCGTCAGGACGCAACGCATTCCCGAAATGAAAGCGGTATTCGGCCAGGTGCGCAGCCGTACGGTGGTTCCCGCGCGTGCGCGAACCGGCGGAACGATCCGCGAGATCAGCGTATCCGAGGGCAGCGAAGTCGGGAAAGGGCAGGTAATCGCCGTCGTGGTCGATGACAAGATCGCACTCGAACGCGACGCCGCCCAGGCGCGGATCAAGGAAATTTCCTCGCAGCTCGACAACGCGAAAATCGAACTTGACCGCGCCCAGCAGCTCTTTTCGCGGGGCGTTGTCTCGAAGGGCAATGTCGATCAGGCGAGAACCCAATTCGATGTTGCGACCAATCAGCTGGCGGCCGCGCAGGCCAACAGGGCCGTTCTGGATGAGCGGGCCCGCGAAGGAGAGATTTTGGCGCCGGCAACGGGACGGGTGCTGAGCGTGCCTGTGACGCCTGGCTCCGTGGTGCTGCAGGGAGATGAGGTGGCGCGTGTCGCGACGGGCAAATATTTCCTCAGGCTCTCGCTACCGGAGCGGCACGCCACGGAAATCAAGGAAGATGGCGCCGTGCTTCTCGGCCGGCGCGGGCTTGCCGGCACGGATGAAAGCGAGACGGTACGGGAGGGGAGGATCGCCAAAGTTTATCCCGAGATCTCCGAGGGGCGTGTCATCGCCGACGTCGAGGTCGAGGGACTGGGAGATTATTTCGTCAATGAACGCACGCTGGTGTGGATACCCGTCGGCAGCCGCGACGTCGTCGCCGTGCCGCCCGAAGCGGTGAAGACCCGTCACGGGGTGGACTATGTCAGTCTTGCAACCGCCGAAGGCCCGATGGACGTCGCTGTCATCCTGGGCGAGCCCTTTGCTGACGATGACGCGCCGCGCGTGGAAATCCTGAGCGGCATACGCGCGGGCGACAAGGTGCTCGTCCCATGAAACTCGGTATCGCAGGCGGGCTGACGCGCACGTTCATCGCCTCTCCATTGACGCCACTCTTCCTCATTGCCGCCTTTGCGCTCGGACTTGTAGCGCTCATCACGCTGCCGCGTGAAGAAGAGCCGCAGATATCCGTACCGATGGTCGATATCCATGTTCAGGCAAACGGCCTGAAGGCGGAAGATGCGGTCAAGCTCGTGACCGAACCGCTGGAAGCGATCGTCAAGAGTATCGACGGTGTCGAGCACGTCTATTCCCAAACCCAGGATGACGGCGCGGTGGTAACGGCGCGTTTTCTGGTCGGCACGAGCGCGGATGCGGCGATCCTGCGAGTGCACGACAAGATCCGCGCCAATATGGATCGTATCCCGGTCGGCATCCCCGAACCGCTGATCGTCGGTCGCGGCATTGACGACGTGGCAATCGTCGTCGTGACCCTTAGCCCCAAACCGGAGGCCGCGGACCGCTGGACCGCCAACGGCCTTACGCGTCTTGCACGCGAACTGCAGGTGGAAATCGCAAAACTGCCGGATATCGGCCTGACCTATATTGTCGGCGAACAGCCGGAGGAAATCCAGGTCGAGCCCGATCCGGAAAAGCTGTCGCTCTACGGGGTCACCCTGCAGCAGCTTTCCGCCAAGGTTGAGGGTGCCAACCGTTCGTTCCAGGCGGCGACCGTGCGCGAACAGGGCGGGCAGCGTGCCCTTCTGGCCGGCCAGACACTGCAGACGCAAAGCGATATCGGCAATCTCCTGATCACGGCGCGGGACGGCAGGCCCGTCTATGCGCGCGACGTGGCGAAAGTCGTGCTTGCCACTGAACCAAACGAGAGCCGGGTGACCGAGGTGCGTAAGGTGGCAAATGGTCTAGAACGGGTGCCGGCGGTGTCTCTGGCCATCGCCAAGCGGCCGGGCACCAATGCCGTAGCCATCGCCGAAGCGGTCACTCATCGCCTGGACGCGGTGCGCGGGCAGATCTTCCCCGAAGACGTGGAGATGACAATCACCCGCAACTATGGCGAGACCGCCAACGAGAAGGCAAACGAATTGCTCTTCCATCTGGGTCTGGCCACGGTTTCGATCGTGCTGCTTGTCGCCCTTTCCATCGGCTGGCGCGAGGCGCTGGTGGTGGCCGTCGTCATCCCGACGACGATCCTGCTGACGCTGTTCGCCTCCCGCGTCATGGGTTATACGCTCAACCGCGTGAGCCTTTTCGCGCTGATCTTCTCGATCGGCATCCTGGTGGATGATGCCATCGTCGTGATCGAGAACATCGCCCGCCACTGGGCAATGAGAGATGGCCGTTCGCGTGCCCGGGCGGCGATCGAGGCCGTGGCCGAAGTGGGCAATCCGACCATCGTGGCGACCCTCACCGTGATTGCGGCGCTTCTGCCGATGCTCTTCGTCTCGGGATTGATGGGACCCTATATGAGTCCGATCCCGGCCAACGCCTCGGCGGCGATGTTGTTCTCCTTCTTCGTCGCGGTGATCGTCACGCCATGGCTGATGCTGAAGCTTGCGGGCAAGGGAGGTATTGCCGCCAGCGGTCACGAGGACGCCCATGGCGGCCGGCTTGGAAAGGCCTATATCGCCATGGCCCGACCGATCCTCAAGACGCGGTTGCGTGCCTGGACCTTCCTTATTCTGGTGGGTGTGGCGACCATCGCTTCGCTGGGGCTGATCTACACCAAACACGTGACTGTGAAGCTGCTGCCCTTCGATAACAAGGGGGAGCTTCAGGTGATCGCCGATCTGCCCGAGGGGGCATCGGTGGAGGACACCGACCGCGTGCTCCGGCAGGTGGTTGACCGCATTGCCGCCATTCCTGAAGCCGTCTCGTTCCAGACCTATGCCGGCACGGCTGCCCCGTTCAATTTCAACGGGCTGGTGCGCCATTATTATCTGCGGTCCTCGCCGGAACTGGGCGACGTTCAGGTCAACCTGCTTCCCAAAGGCGAACGTGACCGGCCGAGCCATGATATCGCGCTCGATATCCGCGGCCGTCTGCAAGGGCTGAACCTCCCCAAAGGCACGGTGCTCAAGGTGGTGGAGCCGCCGCCGGGACCGCCCGTCATGGGAACGCTGCTCGCCGAGATCTACGGCCCGGACGCGGATGCACGGCGCGCGGTCGCGGCCAAGGTGCGGGAGGCGTTCGAGAGCGTTCCGTTCATCGTCGATGTCGACGATTCCTACGGCGCTGCGCATGAACGGGTGCGGTTCGAGATCAATCAGGACAATCTCGAATATCATGGCGTGGAGCAGGGGGACGTCTACGATGCCATTCGCGCTCTTTATTCGGGTACGACCGTCGGCTATTCGCATCGCGGCGGCGGACGACAGCCAATCCCCATTCGCATAGCTCTCCCCAAGGGCGAGAAGATCGTGAGCGAGCGCGCTCTGTCCACCCCGGTTCCGGCCAATGCGCTGCCCGGCGAACGCGGCGTGGTCGAGCTCGGCGACGTCGTAATTGTGAAGCACGAACCGGCCTCCTATCCGATCTTCCGGCACAATGGCCGATCGGCGGAGATGGTGACGGCGGAGCTCGCAGGACAGTTCGAAGCACCGGTATACGGCATGTTGGCGGTGGACGATGCGATCCAGAAGGCCGACTGGGGCGATGTGCCGAAGCCCGAGATCGCATTGCATGGCCAGCCAAGCGACGAGTCGCATCCCACACTCCTATGGGATGGCGAGTGGGAGGTCACCTGGGTTACCTTTCGCGACATGGGCGCTGCCTTCATGGTGGCCATCCTCGGCATCTACATCCTTGTCGTCGCGCAGTTCGGCTCGTTCAAACTGCCGCTTGTCATCCTGACGCCGATCCCGCTCACCTTCATCGGCATCATGCTCGGGCATTGGCTGTTCGCTGCTCCATTCTCGGCCACCTCGATGATCGGCTTCATCGCGCTTGCCGGCATCATCGTACGCAATTCGATCCTGCTCGTCGATTTCATCCGCCATGCGCGCACGCCGGAACGCCCATTGCTCGACGTGCTCCTGGAGGCCGGCGCCATCCGCTTCAAACCGATCCTGCTCACGGCAATCGCTGCGATGATCGGCGCGGTGGTTATCCTCGCGGATCCGATCTTCCAGGGCCTGGCGATCTCGCTGCTCTTTGGTCTTGCCTCGTCGACGGCGCTAACCGTGCTGGTCATCCCGGCGATCTATGTGGTGCTGAGGGGAAAGCGTGAAGAGGCAACGGTCGAACCGCAACCTGTTTCAGCCACCTCTTGACGCTATGGAACGATAGGTCGGCAGAGCAGGCGAAGCGGTGTTCAGACAAGTAAGGGCCGGATGATAAATCCGGCCCTTGTTGCCGCCTTATGCGGTCTGTTTTGTCATTGGCAACTCATTCCTGCATGAACTGCCTGACCTCGTCCGGTGTTACGGTTCCGTTCTTATCCGCGTCCATACTGTCGAAGATACGCTTGTGAATGGCCGAGACCTCATCAAACGAGAGCGCACCATCACCATTGGCGTCGGCAATCGCGAAGAAGACCTTCATCATGAGAGGCCGCATCGGGTGCATGGGCATCCCGCCCATCATTCCCGGTTGCATGTATCCCATCATCCCCGGCACCATGCCGCCCATCATGCCGCGGCCCATCATATTAGGCCCCATCATATTGGGGCCGCCCTGGCCCATCATCATGCCGTTTTGCATCATGCCAGGGCCTCTTTGCCCCACCATGCCGGGATAAGGGCTCTGCCCATCCTGCGGCGTTGCCGGGTTGGTCGAAGGGGACGGTGCGGCTTGAACCAACACGGTATGATGCTGCTCGTGGGACGTCTCGCTCTGCGCGGCCATTCCCACGCCGGTTCCAGCGATCACACCTGTGGCGAGAACAAGAGTGGCCGGTAATGCATGTATGTGTTTGATATCCATAAGAGCCTCCATTTCATCTGTTGAAGAGCTCGGTGTGATGCGGACTTTTGCCCACCGGTCGAAATCGAGGCGGAAACGGTGGACATCACAACCGCAATATATTCTGAGCTTTCGAAAAATCCCTGTACAACCTGGAATACCGAGCGCTCGCGGTATCCGGAAGGCCGAGGCGACGCAAGACGGCATTGGAAACCGCGAAATCCATATTCATCCGAAGAAGCGATATAGATTTTTGTTCCATTTATGTTTTCCCGTTTGTTTTTCCCTCGGCCTGAAGGCCTGCCCGCACCTCGTCGCGCAAGCGGACCCGCGGCTGTCTTATGCGGCTTTGACTTCGATCTTCTTGTCAGCCTTTTGGGCCTGCTCCGTCTTGGGCAGTTTCACCGTGAGAATACCCTTGGCCACGCTGGCCTCGATCTTGTCGATATCGACACCTTCCGGAATCTTGAAAGAGCGCTGGAAGGAGCCGTAACGGCGTTCGGACAGGTAATAATCACCCTCCTTCTCCTCTTTCACTTCCTGTTTTTCGCCCTTGATCGTCAGTGTGTGGTTGGTGAGCTTGATGTCGATGTTCTTCTCGTCGATACCGGGAAGTTCGGCGGTGAGCTCATATTCGTGGTCTTTCTCGATGAAATCCATTGCTGGCGCGACCTGCCAGGCGGAACGGCTGAATCTCGGGATTTCGATGTCAAGCACTGTGGATGGCAGACGCCAGCCAAATGGATGAAAATCATCGAAAAGGCGATCGACTTCCCGGCGCAGATTGTCGAGAGGCGTCCAACCTTCGGAGGATTTGACGGATTTTTCGGATTTCACGGGCAGTTTTGTGGCAACTTCGGCCATGGCTTCACACTCCTTGTTTCTCCAAAACCATCAGATGTTGCCGTCTCCACCCACCGTAATGGGACTTTCCGCAAGATGCGCGGATGGAGACAAGCAATCTGCCAAGGCGGTTGCCGGTCAAGATGCCTACCAGCTTGTTTCAGGCATTTGCTTTCCAACAACCGGCTTAACCTAGCGTCTGCATCAAAGTGCAAAAGCGATTGCGGAACATTGATGCGCGTCAAGCTTCTTTGCGAAACTGCCATCGGCTTTGCCAATATGCCGATATTCCGTGATGCAGAATTGGTCACCGCAGCCGGAGCGTCGCGATCTTCACGTCGGGTTCCGTTGCGTGGTGCCCCAGCTCGAAGCCGAATTCCTTGGCCATGGTCAGCATTTTGGCGTTTTCGTTGAGGATCAAGCCATTGATGACGGCGAGGCCGTCGGCCCGCGCATAGTCGATGACGTGCCTCAGAAGAGCCCAGCCGAGCCCGTGGCCCTGCAGGTCGGTCCTAACGAGAAGGCCGTATTCGGCCGCCTCCTTGTCGGGATCCGACGACAGGCGCACAATCCCGGCCAACTCGCCCGTATCCTTCCGCAAGGCGACGAAGGCGATTTCGCGCTCGTAGTCAAGCTGGGTGAGCCGCAACAGCATCTCGTCCGGAAAGTGCTGGCGCGGTGCGAGAAAGCGGAAGCGTATGTCCTCCGGCGATACTTTGGCCAGAAAGGCCGGGTAGAGAGACACATCCGCGGGTTTGATGGGGCGCAGATGATATTCCTGCCCCGCCAGAACGAGGTCTTTTTCCCAAGCCGCGGGATAGGGCCGAATGGCGAGCGCCGGATTGGGACCGGTGCGCTCGACATCATTCGGCTCGATCTCGATGCGCGCGTCAAGTGCGATGACTCCTTCGCTATCGGCAAACAATGGGTTGATGTCCATCGAGACGATACAGGGAAAATCGACCACCAATTGGGACAGAGCAATCAGCGCCCGGATGATGCCCTCCCGATCGGCCGGCGCACGGTCACGATAACCGGCGAGCAGCTTGCCGATGCGCGTGGAATCGATCAGATCGCTGGCAAGGACGTTGTCGAGCGGCGGAAGAGCGATCGCGGTGTCGTCCACGATCTCGACGGCCGTGCCGCCCGTGCCGAAGAGCACGGTAGGGCCGAATATCGGATCACGGCCGATGCCAAGAATGAGCTCCTGCGCGTTTTTCCTGGTGATCATGGGCTGCACGACGAAACCGTCGATTTCTCCGGCCCTTCCCATCGCCTGCAGACGCTTTTGGATATTTCTCACCGCATCCATGGCGGCTTGAGGGGTTGCGATATCCAGCGCCACGCCGCCGACATCGGATTTGTGGGTGATCGTGCCGGACATCAGCTTCACGGCCACCTTGGGCCAGGCCGAAAGCAGGCGTTGCGCGGCGCTTCCTGCCTCTTCATCCCTGCGGACGATGATCGTTTCGGGAACGGGAATCCCATAAGCCTTGATCACGGCTTTGGCTTCGGGCTCCGTCAGCATGCGCCGACCCTCGGAAGCGGCATGTCGGAAAATATCGAGAACGGCGTCATGATCGCCATCGACGTCTTCACCGCGGCCTGAGGGAACCCGCATCAGGGCCTTCTGCGCTTTTGACCAATCGCTGAGATAGGAAACCGCTGCTGCCGCCGCGGCGGGAGTCTGGAAACTCGCGATGCCTGCATTTTGAAAGATGCGACGACCTTCGCGCGCGGTCTTTTCTCCCAGCCAGCAGGTGAGCACCGGCTTGTCCGCGATCGTTCCGTCCTGGGCGAGCTTCGCGACGGCCTGTGCCGTTTCGGCCGGGGAGGAAAGTCCCGTGGGGCAGTTCATCACCAACAGCACATCGGTCTCCGGATCGTCCGCAACAGCTGTAATGGCAGCATCATAGCGTTCGGCGGGCGCGTCACCGATGATGTCGACCGGATTGGCACGCGACCAGTTGGCGGGCAGTGCTGTGTCGAGTTTTGCAATGGTTTCGGGGGAGAGCTCCGCAAGCTCGGCATCGAGATCGGCAAGCGTGTCGACGGCGAGCACGCCGGCACCGCCGCCATTGGTGATAATGCCGACCCGCGACCGCTCCAGTTTTGGAAAGCGGCCAACCGTCTCGGCGGCGTCGAAGAGTTCGCCAAGCCCGCGCACGCGTAGAATGCCGGCGCGAAGGAGCGCCGCGGCAACCACCTTGTCGGAACCGGAAAGGGCTCCGGTATGGGTGGTTGCTGCCTTCGCCGCGGCTTCGTGCCGGCCGGCTTTTACCGCGATGACCGGCTTGAGGCGCGCGGCGGCGCGGGCTGCCGACATGAATTTGCGCGCATTGGGAATGCTTTCGAGATAGAGCAGGATGGCGCTGGTCCCGGCATCGCCGGCAAGCAGGTCGAGATAATCGCTCACATCGACATCGGCCATATCGCCGAGCGAGACGATGTGCGAGAAGCCGATCCCTTCATCCGCCGCCCAGTCGATAAGCGAGGTTGCGATCGCTCCCGACTGCGACAGGACCGCGACATTGCCAGCTTGTGGGTTCATATGGGCAAAGCTGGCGTTCAGTTTTGCCGGCGGGACGATCAGGCCGACCGTATTGGGTCCGATGACGCGGAAGAGATGTGGCTTGGCTGCGTCCAGCATGGCCTGGCGCAAGCCGTTCCCGCGTGTCAGCCCGGCGGTGATCACCACCGCAGCGCGCGTTCCCTTTTCGCCGAGTTCGCGGATAATGCCGGGGATCGTCTCGGGCGGGGTGGCAATCACCGCCAGGTCGGGGGCTGCCGGCAATTCACTTGAATCCGCATAACAGGGCCGGCCGCCAATCTCGCTATATTTCGGGTTGACCGGCCAGATGTCACCTTCGAAGCCTCCCGCGATAATGTTGTCCAAGACGATCTGGCCGATGGAACCTTGCCGGGCAGAGGCGCCGAACAGGGCTATGGATTTCGGGTTGGCTGCATATTCGAGATTGCGGATGGTCATGAGAAGCTCACTTGCCTTGGGCCATATTGTCCATTTTGACAACAGTCATCCTGATGGCAACACAACGCGCCGGCATTGCGGGTAATCAAAGATAGATGGTCCCGCCGTGGCATGGCCGACGGGCGTTTCAGCGCGTTTGTCCTGAATCAAGGTCCGCCGGGAAATCGCCAGCTAAAAAGAGGTAAGAGGGCCGGATATGGCCTGTTTACCCTTGCAGGAGGCACAATAATGGCCATCACGACAACTGAAGCAGACGCGCCGCGCAGATTTCGCTTTCCCTCCGCATTCACCATTCTCTTCGGCCTCATTGTTCTTGTAGCCGCGCTCACCTGGATTATTCCGGCGGGGCAATATCAACGCGTCCTCAACCCGGCGCTCGGCAAGGAAGTACCGGTAGCCGGAACCTATGCGCCGACGGACGCTAACCCGCAGGGTATCTTCGACATCATCATGGCACCGATCGACGGCCTCTATAATCATGCGACGGGGCAGGCCAATGCCATCGACGTGGCGCTGTTCGTACTGGTGATCGGCGGTTTCATCGGCGTTGTCAGCTCGACGGGCGCCATCAATGCCGGCATCCGCGGTGCCATGAGCGCGCTCAAGGGCCGCGAAAAATGGATGATCCCGGTGCTGATGGGGCTCTTCGCGTTCGGCGGTACCACCTATGGTATGGCCGAGGAGACGCTCGCCTTCTATATACTGCTCCTCCCCATCATGATCGCCGCGCGCTACGATGCAGTGACGGCGGTTGCGATCATCCTGCTGGGTGCGGGTGTCGGCGTGCTCGGCTCCACGGTGAACGCCTTCGCTACAGTAATCGCGTCGGACGCCGCCGGCGTTCCCTTCACGCAAGGCATCGTGCTGCGTTTCGTCATCCTGGGTCTCTGCTGGGTTGCCTGCGTCATCTATGTGATGCGCTATGCGGAACGGGTGCGGCTCGATCCCACCAAGTCGCTCGTCTTTGACCGCAAGGCCGACAACGAGAAGCACTTCCTCGCCGGCCACGAGGGCGAGGAGGCGATGGAATTCACCATCCTGCACAAGATCGTGCTCGCCATCTTCGGCCTGACCTTCGCAGTCATGATCTGGGGCGTGCTTTTCGGCGGCTGGTGGATGGGCGAGATGACCGGCCTGTTCCTCGCCTCCGCGCTTCTCATCGGGTTTGTTGCCCGCGTCGGCGAGCAGAATTTCGTCGACGCCTTCCTGAACGGTGCGCGCGATCTTCTCGGCGTCGCTCTCATCATCGGGCTTGCCCGCGGCATAGTCGTCATCATGGATGCCGGCAAGATCACCGACACCATCCTGCACTGGGCTGAGGTCTCGACCGCAGGGCTTTCCAGGGTGGTGTTCGTCAACGTGATCTACTGGATCGAGGTGCTGCTCTCTTTCTTCGTGCCTTCGTCCTCCGGCCTTGCGGTGCTTAGCATGCCGATCATGGCGCCGGTGGCGGATTTTGTGGGCACGGGGCGTGATCTCGTCGTCACCGCCTATCAGTCGGCCAACGGCATCGTGAATCTGATCAATCCAACCTTCGCGGTGGTCATGGGCGCACTTGCCATCGGGCGGGTGCCCTATGAGCGCTGGCTCGCCTTCATGTGGCCGCTTCTTCTCATCCTGACGGTGATCATCATGGGTTGCCTCAGCGTCGCTACCATTCTCGCCTGAGGAGTGTGATATGTCCTTGACCTATGGTGTTCATTCCGAAGTGGGCAAGCTGCGACGCGTGATGGTGCACAGACCAGGCACGGCGCTGGCGCGGCTCACCCCGTCCAACTGCCACGAACTACTGTTCGACGACGTGATCTGGGTGAAGCAGGCGCGCGTCGAGCACATGACCTTTGTCGATGCCATTCGCTATCGCGGGGCGGAGGTGGTCTTCCTACGCGACATGCTGACTGAAACCATGCAGATCCCTGAGGCACGGCGCTGGCTGCTCGACCGCCGGGTCAACGACAATACGGTCGGAGTGGGGTTAGCCGACGATCTGTGCGCCTACCTAGCGGAAATCGACGCCGACACGTTATCGAGCATTCTGATCGGTGGCATGAGCAAGGCCGAACTGCCGGTGAAGACCAACAGCGTGGTGGCTTCTGTGCTGGCGTCGGAGGATTTCATCCTGCCGCCGCTGCCGAACCACATCTTCACCCGCGACACGACATGCTGGATTTACGAGGGAGCAATGCTCAATCCCATGCGATGGGCCGCGCGGCAGCTCGAGACGGTGAATATCGCCGCCATCTACCGTTTTCATCCGGATTTCCGCGATGCGGGATTTCCCATCTGGTTCGGCGATCCTGACCGGAATTTCGGCGCTGCCACGGCGGAAGGCGGTGACATCATGCCCATCGGCAACCGCACGGTACTGATCGGCATGGGCGAGCGCACCACGGCACATGCAGTCGGCCAGATCGCCCGTTCGCTGTTCGCGCAAGGTGGGGCGGAGCGCGTCATCGCCTGCAAGCTGCCTCGCGATCGCTCGAGCATGCATCTCGATACGGTTTTCACCTTCTGCGATCGCGACCTCGTCACGGTCTTTGCCGAGGTGGTGAACGGCATCCAGGCCTTCTCCCTGCGTCCCGGCGAAAAGGAGGGAACCGTTGATGTCCGCGCCGAAGAACGACCATTGCCGGAGGTGGCGGCGGAAGCTCTCGGCCTGAAGAAGTTGCGCATCGTGGAGACGGGCGGTGATGCCTATGTCCAGGAACGCGAGCAATGGGACGACGGCAACAATGTCGTCGCGCTCGAGCCGGGTGTCGTCGTCGGTTACGACCGCAATGTCTATACCAACACGCTTCTGAGGAAGGCGGGCGTCGAGGTCATCACCATCCCCGGCGCCGAACTTGGCCGTGGGCGCGGGGGCGGACACTGCATGACATGCCCGCTGATCCGCGATCCAGCATGATTTCTTCTCTCATAGGATGACAGCCATGCCAGTCAATCTTCACGGTCGCAGCTTCCTGTCGCTGCTTGATTTCACGCCGGAGGAACTGCGTTTCCTCCTGAAGCTCGCCGCCTCCCTGAAGGAAGCGAAATATGGCGGCTATGAACAGCAGAGGCTGAAGGGCAAGAACATCGCCCTCATCTTCGAAAAGGATTCCACTCGCACGCGCACCGGCTTCGAAGTCGCAGCCTATGATCAGGGCGCGCATGTGACCTATCTCGGGCCTTCCGGCACGCAGATCGGTCATAAGGAATCCATGAAGGATACGGCCCGTGTGCTGGGCCGCATCTATGACGGCATCGAGTATCGCGGCTTCGGACAGGATCTGGTGGAGGAGCTGGCGCGCTATTCCGGCATACCTGTCTATAATGGTCTGACTGACGAGTTCCACCCAACGCAGATCCTGGCCGACTTCATGACCATGCGCGAATATACACACAAGCATCTGTCGGCGACCTCCTTCGCCTTTCTCGGCGACGCCAACAGCAATATGGGCAATTCGCTCATGGTCGGCGCGGCGCTCATCGGCATGGACGTGCGTCTCTGCGCGCCGGAGGAATATTGGCCGGAGACGACCCTTCTGGAGAAGTGCCGTGAAATTGCATCGCGCACGGGCGCCAGGATAACGCTGACGGAAAATGTAAAGCAGGCTGTGGCGCAGTGCGATTATATCTACACTGATGTCTGGGTCTCGATGGGTGAGCCGCAGTCGGTCTGGGCCGAGCGCATCGAGAAGCTGCAGAAATACCGTGTGACGTCCCAGGTGATGGAGGCAACGGGCAATCCGCACGCCAAATTCATGCATTGCCTGCCGGCCTTTCACAATCGCGAGACCAGGACGGGCGAGAAGATCTTCCAGGAATACGGGATCGAGTGTATGGAGGTGACAGACGAGGTTTTCGAATCTCCTGCCTCCGTTGTCTTCGACCAGGCGGAGAACCGGATGCATACCATCAAGGCGGTGCTCGTCGCCACGCTTGGCGGGTGAGCCATGCTGGTCGTCATCGCCCTGGGTGGCAACGCGCTTCTGAAACGCGGGGAACCGCTGACGGCCGAGAACCAGCGTGCTAATGTGAAACGCGCGGCGTCAGCCATCGCCAGGGTCGTGCAGGCAGGGCATCGCGTCGTGGTCTGCCACGGCAATGGTCCGCAAGTGGGGCTGCTCGCTCTACAGTCGGCCGCGTACAAGCCTGACCAAGCCTATCCGCTCGACGTTCTCGGCGCCGAGACGGAGGGGATGATCGGCTATCTCATCGAGCAGGAACTGGAAAATGCACTACCAGACGGTCCTGAGGTCGCGACCCTTTTGACCCAGGTTGAGGTCGATCCGGCGGATCCGGCTTTCAGCTACCCGACCAAGCCGGTGGGGCCGGTCTATGAGCGGGAAGAGGCGGAGCGCGTAGCGGCGGCACGCGGGTGGGCCATTGCGCCCGACGGGGATAAATATCGCCGCGTGGTGGCTTCGCCGCTGCCGAGGCATATCCCCGACGTTTCCATCATAAGGCTGCTTCTTGATCAGAACGTGATCGTCATCTGCGCTGGCGGTGGAGGCATACCCGTCATCCGCCGTGCTGACGGCAGTCTGACCGGCGTGGAAGCGGTGATTGACAAGGATCGCGCCGCGGAGCTCCTTGCGCACGATCTCGGTGCCGAGGCCCTCCTAATGCTGACCGATGTGGATGCCGTCTATGATGACTGGGGCAAGCCTACCCAAAAGGCCATCCGAAAGGTCTTACCCCGTGACATTCAGGCGGAGGATTTCCCTGCCGGGTCCATGCGGCCGAAGATCGAGGCGGCCTGCAACTTCGTCGCCGATGGTGGCGTGATGGCGGGGATCGGTGCGCTGGAGGACGCGCTCGATATATTGGAAGGGCGCGCGGGGACATTGATCAATGGCCGGCCAGAGCAGGCCGGCCCATCGATCAGTGTGCCATGAAAAGCGGCACGGGAACCTCATCGAGCAGCGACTGGGTGACCCCGCCTAGAACGGCCTGCCGGAAACGCGAATGAACGAAGGCTCCCATGACGACCATCTCGATGGACTTGTCCGTCACGAACTTGCGCAGCCTTGCCGCGGAATCACCCTCGATGGCCGATAAAGTCTCGATATGCGGTTCCTGAACGCCGTGCCGAAGCAGTTGGGTGGAGAGATCCGCACCTGATGCCATGCGCGATAGATCCTTCTCACCTGTAACCGTGATGATGAAAATACTTACCGCTTGTTTGAGGAAGGGCAGGGCATCCGCCACCGCACGTGCCGAACGCGCACCCCCGTCCCAGGCAATAGCAATGCGCCGGGGCGTGGCATTTCCACCTGCCCCAGGTACGACCAGGATGGGGCGGCCGCTATCGAAGATGACATCCTCGATTGCAATACGCTGGGCATTGTCGTCGCTCTCCGCGGCGTCGAGAATGGTGACGTCATTCACACGTGCCAGTCGAACAAGGCGACCGGTTCTGGGCTCTAGTGGCGAGAGCATGTGCTCCGCTGTGCAGGACAGTCCGGCTTTGCTGACGAACTCCGCGGCGCTGCGCGCTGATTGGCGGGTGATCTCTTCATGCCGTTGGACCTCATTCTTGAGAATGGCAGACACAGATCCACCGGTTCTCGTTACCGGCAGATAGAAGGCCGATGGCAAGGTGCATATGGTGAGACAGGCGCCGTGCTGCTTTGCAAGAGCGATTGCAAAGACGAGCGCCGGCGTTGCTGAGAAATTGTCCCGCGCGGCCACGCCTACGAGAATGCTTTTCACCTGTTCGGACATGGGTTCAACTTTCTTTGAGCGGCAACCTCATTCCGAGCGTATTGGCGTGGACCATGAGGCGGCACCAGCAAGGACCAAAATCGGGGCATCTTCACACGCGCCGACGGAGGTTCCTTTATCCACCTATCACGTTAGCGCAAACGCCGGGCAGAGCCTTGACCGGCATCAAAAGGTGAGACGATTGACGATGGAGCCGTCGTGGAGGTGTGAAAGGCGGTGTACCGCCAAGCCTTGCCGGTTGACGTGAATCAACGCCCGGCGCGTGCCGGTCCCATAGAAAGGCTTCGGTTGGCCAATCCCCGGACGGCTCCCCACCTTCTGCAACTGTCCGGATATGTGGGAATCGACGGAGCGCACCATGAAAATCGGCAGAAACTGGATTGTTGCGGTCCTGGCCGTCGTTCTTGCCGGAGGTGCCTATTATGCATGGACCACCTACGCCACACCCGGCTTGCCCCACGGTATCGCCTCTGGAAACGGGCGCATCGAGGCAGTGGAGATTGATGTGTCGGCGCGCATAGCGGGGCGAATCAAGGAGATACTCGTCAACGAGGGAGAGTTCGTTGAGGCTGGCCAAGTCCTCGCCCGGATGGATACGGAACAGCTGGAAGCGCAGCGCCGGCGCGCCGAGGCTGAATACAAGCGCGCCAGGATCAGCGTCGATACGGCGCGTAGCCTCGTCACGCAGCGCGAGGCGGAACGTGTCGCCGCCGAGGCGGTGGTGGCGCAGCGCGAGGCGCAACAGGATGCGGCCGACAGGAAACTGGCGCGCTCCGAGCAATTGGCGCGAACCGACAACATCTCGCTGCAGATACTGGACAATGACCGGGCGTCCGCATTGGAAACGAAGGCTGCCGTCAATGCGGCGCGGGCCCAGCTCGCGGCGAGCGAGGCGGCGATCAACGCTGCGCGCGCACAGGTGGTGGATGCCGAGGCCGCCGTCGATTCCGCGCAGGCGGCGATCGAAAGCATCAGCGCCGATATCAACGATGCCGTCCTGCGCTCGCCGCGGGCGGGCCGTGTGCAATATCGCATCGCCGAGCCGGGCGAGGTGCTTGCCGCCGGCGGACGCGTGCTCAATCTCGCCGATGTGGGCGATGTCCATATCACCTTCTTCCTGCCGACCGCGCAGGCCGGCCGCCTAGCCATGGGCACCGAGGCGCGGATCGTGCTCGATGCCATGCCGCAATATGTCATCCCGGCGAAGGTGAGCTTTGTCGCCGATGTCGCCCAATTCACGCCGAAGACGGTCGAGACCGAAGAGGAGCGCCAGAAACTGATGTTCCGCATCAAGGCGCGGATATCGCCCGAACTTCTGAAGAAATATATCGAATATGTGAAGACCGGCCTGCCCGGCACGGCCTATGTCAAGATCGACCAGGAGGCCGAGTGGCCGGCATCGCTGCAACAGGTCGTCATGCCATGAGCGACCGTCCGAGCGATGTCGGTTTCGCCCAAAGCGCGGTTGTCGCCCGGTTCGAAAATGTCGGGCTCTCCTATGGCAAGGTCCGCGCACTCGACAGCATCACCCTGGACCTCCCTGCGGGCTGCATGGTCGGGTTGATCGGGCCCGACGGCGTCGGCAAATCCAGCCTTCTGTCGCTGCTTGCCGGCGCGCGCGTCATGCAGGAAGGCCGAATCGAGGTGCTGGGCGGCGACATCGCCGATCCGCGCCACCGCCGGAACAGCTGTTCGCGGATCGCCTATATGCCGCAGGGGTTGGGAAAGAACCTCTACTCCACCCTGTCGGTCTTTGAGAACATCGACTTCTTCGGTCGGCTTTTCGGCCATGATCGCAAGGAAAGGGAGCGCCGGATCGCGCTACTGCTCGCGCGAACAGGCATGGCGGCCTTCGCCGACCGCCCGGTGGGCAAGCTCTCGGGCGGCATGAAGCAGAAGACCGGCCTGTGTTGTGCGCTGATCCATGATCCGGACCTCCTGATCCTGGATGAGCCGACCACCGGTGTCGATCCGCTTTCGCGTCGCCAGTTCTGGGAGTTGATCGACAATATCCGCCGAGACAGGCCGGGCATGAGCGTTGTCGTGGCGACCGCCTATATGGAAGAGGCGGCGCGTTTCGACTGGCTGCTTGCGATGGATGACGGGCAGATACTGGCCATGGACACGCCAGCTGAACTGCTTGCCAGAACCGGCACCGACAATCTCGATGCGGCTTTCATAGCCCTGCTCCCCGAAGGCAAGCGGCGGGGCCATCGGGATGTCGTGATACCGCCGCGGGACGCTCAGGATGACGACATCGTCATCGGAGCGAGGAATGTGACCGTCCGCTTCGGCGATTTCACGGCGGTCGACAATGTCAGTTTCGAGATCGCACGCGGCGAGATTTTCGGCTTTCTCGGCTCCAACGGCTGCGGCAAGACCACCACCATGAAGGTACTTACCGGCCTTTTGCCGGCCAGCGAAGGCACTGCCACCCTCTTTGGCCGAGAAGTGGACCCGACGGATATCGCGGTGCGCCGCCGCGTCGGCTACATGTCGCAGGGCTTCTCCCTTTATGGCGAATTGACGGTGCGGCAGAACCTCGATCTGCATGCGAGGCTGTTCTCCATCCCGGACGATGCCATTGCCGGCCGGATTGAGGAGATGGCGAGACGCTTCGATCTCGAAGGAGTGCTGGACGTGCTGCCAGACGCTCTCTCGCTGGGCATGCGTCAGCGGCTTTCGCTCGCCGTCGCCATGATCCACGCGCCCGAGATCCTGATCCTGGATGAGCCGACCTCCGGTGTCGACCCCGTCGCCCGCGATCGCTTTTGGCAGATTCTGTCAGACCTTTCGCGGAAAGAGAGAGTAACGATTTTCGTGTCGACCCATTTCATGAACGAGGCCGAGCTGTGCGACCGTATCTCGTTGATGCACGCCGGCAAGGTCCTGGTCAGCGATACGCCGGCGGCAATCACCGCGGACAAACTGGCGGACAGCCTGGAAGAAGCCTTCATCAACTATCTCGAGGATGCCATGGGCGGTGAAAAAACGCTGTCCGGCCCGTCTTCCGCTCCGACACGGAGCATCGCCGGAAGGACTCTTACCGCCTCGACCGTTCGCCGTTCATTCGATCCTCGGCGCATATTCGCCTACGCGCGGCGCGAGGCACTGGAGCTGCGCCGCGATCCGATCCGGGCGACGCTGGCAATCCTCGGTTCCGTATTGCTGATGATCGTCATCGGCTACGGCATCAGCATGGATGTCGAGGATCTCAGCTTCGCCGTTCTCGACCGCGACGATACGGCGATCAGTCGCGATTATGCACTGCAATTGTCCGGCTCCCGCTATTTCATCGAAAAGGCGCCGATCGCCGATTACACGGATCTCGACCGACGCATGACGGATGGCGATCTCAGCCTTGCGATCGAAATTCCGCCCGGGTTCGGGCGGAAGGTGGCGCGGGGAACGAATGCCGAGATCGCCGCCTGGATCGACGGCGCGATGCCTGAGCGCGCCGAGACCGTCAGCGGCTACGTGCAAGGCATGCACCAGACCTGGCTTACGCAGAAGGCGCGCGAACTCTACGGTGCCGCCGCGACTTCAGGGAATTTCAACCTCGACATCCGCTACCGGTACAACCCCAATGTCCGCAGCCTGGTAGCCATAGTCCCCGCCGTCATCCCGCTGCTCCTGCTGATGATCCCGGCCATGCTCGCGGTCTTGAGCGTCGTGCGGGAAAAGGAGCTTGGCTCCATCACCAATTTCTACGTCACGCCGGTGACGCGGGCGGAATTCCTGCTCGGCAAACAATTGCCTTATGTCGCGCTAGCCATGCTCAATTTCTTCATGCTGTCGGCATTCGCCGTCTTCGCCTTCGGGGTGCCGTTCACCGGCAGTTACTGGACCTTGACCGTGGCCGCCCTGCTTTATGTGATCTTCACCACCGGCATGGGACTTGTGATCTCCACCTTCATCAGCAGCCAAATCGCAGCAATCTTCGCTACGGCACTGATCACGATCATCCCCGCTGTCCAGTATTCCGGGTTGATCGACCCGGTTTCCTCGCTGGAAGGCATCGGCGCGTTCATCGGCAGGATTTATCCAACGACCTATTTCATAACCATCTCGCGTGGGACATTCTCGAAGGCGCTCGATTTCGGCGATCTGGCCGGCTCCTTCATCCCGCTGCTCATTGCCGGACCTGTGCTCTTCGGCATCGGCGTGGCGCTTCTCAACAAGCAGGCGAAGTGATCATGCGGGTGGCTAATATCGTCAATCTCGGCATCAAGGAACTGCGCAGCCTGCGCCGTGATCCCATGCTGCTTATCCTGATCGTCTACTCCTTTACAGTCGCGGTCTATACGGGTGCGACGGCGATGCCCGAAACGCTCAATCGCGCAGCGATCGCCGTCATAGATGAGGACCGGTCTCCGGTTTCCTCGCGCATCGTCACCGCATTTTATCCGCCCTATTTCACCGCTCCGCGCATTATCGACCACTCCGAAATGGATGCCCGCATGGATGCGGGGCTGGATACGTTCGCTCTCAATATCCCGCCTGATTTCCAGCGCGATCTCCTGGCCGGCAGGGTGCCGACGATCCAGCTCAATGTCGACGCCACGCGCGTCAGCCAAGCCTTCACCGGCGGCGGTTATATCCAGTCGATCGTCTCGGGGGAGGTCAGCGAATTTCTCAACCGCTACCGGGCCGAAAATCAAATCCCTGTCGACCTCACCCTGCGCGCCAGATTCAATCCTGAGCTTGACAAGGGCTGGTTCGGCGCCATCAACGATCTGATTTCCTCGATCACCATGCTGTCGATCGTGCTGACCGGTGCGGCGCTCATCCGTGAGCGCGAGCATGGAACGATAGAACATCTCCTGGTGATGCCGGTGACGCCCGTGGAGATCATGATGAGCAAGGTTCTCTCAATGGGGTTCGTGGTCCTCATGGCCTCGGCAATTTCCGTGGTCGTGGTGGTCAAGGGCGTGCTGGGCGTTCCGATCGCCGGCTCGATCCCGCTGTTCCTGGCCGGTACAGCGCTGCATCTTTTTGCCGCCACCTCGCTCGGCATCTTTCTCGCCACCATTGCCGGGGCGATGCCGCAGTTCGGCCTCTTGCTGATGCTCGTACTCTTGCCACTTCAGGTATTATCCGGAGGAATGACGCCGAGGGAGAGCATGCCGGAGGTCATCCAGACCATCATGCTCGCCGCCCCGAATACTCATTTCGTCGCGCTGGCCCAGGCGATCCTGTTTCGTGGCGCGGGGCTGGCGGTGGTCTGGCCGCAGTTCTTGGCGTTGACCATAATCGGGGCGATCTTGTTCGCCTTCTCGCTGTCGCGCTTCAGGCGTTCATTGAAATAATAGTTTCGCTTTTCGGGCTGCAGGTGACCTTAACGTAGCGCCAGTCTTGCCGTGATTATTCCCGCATCGTTGCGATGCAGAGTTAGTTGGAAGCCGAATTCCTCGGCCGCCACGATGTTTTCCATGATAATTCGACCGACCGATCCTGCCAGTTCGGACGCACCAAAACGGTCACCGATCCGGGTGCGACTGCATGCTCGAGGTTGCGGGTGGTCATGACGGTTCCGGCTATTGCGCTTGCCTGGGTAACTGGCCAGGCCTGTAATGTCCGATCTGCTACTCGGCGAATGCCGGCTGCGGCCGCTTTTCCGTCAGGGAATAAAGAAGGGCGATAACGGGAAGTGCAAGACCGATCATCGATGCAAGCAGCCAGCCGCCCTCGGCAAATGCCCAGGCGCCGACGGCCGATCCCACCGCACCGCCCAGGAAGAAAGTCGCCATGAAAAGGCCGTTCAGGCGGCTGCGGAGTTCGGCGCCGAGCCCATAGATCGCCCGCTGTCCGATAACGAGCGTCATCGTCACGCCGAAATCGAGCAGGATTGCCGCCAGCGTCAGAAGCGTCAGTGCGGCAATGGAGTCTTCCGGCGCGATATGGGTCATCACGAAAGCTGCTGCCACGGCGAGAATACCGAAGAGTGTGGCGGGCTTTCCGAGGTTTCGGTCCGCCAAGCGTCCGGCAATCGGCGAGGCGATGGCGCCGGCGACGCCGGCGAGCGCGAAGAGGGCGATGCCGGCCTGGCTGAGTTGGAAGGCGGGGCCGGCGAGGACGAGTGGCGTCACCGTCCAGAATAGGCTGAAGGCGGAGAACTGGCAGGCCTGATAAAAGGCGCGCCGGCGGAGAACCGGCTGTGTCGCATAAAGTCGGCCCATCGAAGTAAGCAGACCGAAATAGGTAAGCTTCGTCTGCGGCAGGCGCTTCGGCAGACGCATCGCGAGCACGAAGCCCAGAACGATCATCATGGCCGCCGACAGGAAGAAGATGAGATGCCAGGAGGAAAAGCGGGCGACGAAGCTCGAAACCGGCCGGGCCATCATGATGCCGACCATCAACCCGCTCATGACGTTGCCGACCACCTGACCGCGATGAGAGTCCGGTGCCAGATTGGCGGCGAAAGGCACGATCATCTGTACCGCGGTGGAGGCAAGGCCGATCGCCAGCGAGGCGGCGAGGAAGGGGAGGACCGTGGTGGATATTCCTGCAGCGAGAAGCGCGATCGCTGCGGCGCCGATCATCGTCACGATCAGCCGGCGGTTTTCGAGAAGGTCGCCGAGCGGCACGATCAGCAGCAGGCCGAGGCCGTAGCCGATCTGGGTGAGCGTCACGATGAGGCCGGTGGCATGGGCCGGCAGGCCAATTGAGGCAGCGATCGGTCCGGCAAGCGGCTGGGCATAATAGAGGTTGGCGGCGACGAGGCCACAGGCCGCGGCCATGACGAAGGTCATGCCGGCGGACATGGCGGAGTGGCCGGCGGGCGCGGCCATGCTTGCGGAATTGGTTGTCATGAAAAAGCACCTTGGGAGAAAGAATCGGGTCGGAAAATCAATCGAGAAGCCTCATGGCCGCCTCGATTACGGAAAAAGCGCGATCACGGTCGGGGCCGGTTTTGCCCAAAACCCTGAGGCCCTGGGTAACGGAAAGCAGAAGACGGGCGGTCGTATCCGGATCAATTTTCTTGGAAACTGAACAATCCGCATGTCCCTGGCGGATCAGATCAGCGAAAAGCGTTTCGGTGCGGGCCATGGAGCGGCTGACCCGGTCGGCCGCATCTGCGTCATAGGTTGCGAGTTCGATTGCCGTGCCAACCACCAGACAGCCGCGCCGGCCGCTTTCGCCGTGCGAGGCTTCGGCATAAAAGCGCAGCATACGCAGGATTTTGTCGCGGCCATCGGTGCCAGTCGCCAGTTCCCTGTCCAGAAGGGCATCGCGGATCTGCTTATAGCGGTCGAAAGCGGCCAGAAATATCGCTTTCTTGCTCTTGAACGCCTTGTAAAGACTGCCCGGCGTTAGCCCCAATGCCTCCTTCAGCTCGGAAATGGAGGCGGCATGGTAGCCGCGCTCGGAAAAGACGATGATTGCCTTGTCCAAAGCCTCGTGGATTTCGAATTCGCGAGGGCGGCCGGACGAGCGGCCGCCCGGATCTGCCGGGGAATAGGTTGTCATGGTTGGCCTATTAGGGAACGATCATTTCCTAATAGGCCAACCATGACCGATCGTCAAGGCCGAACCATGGGGCCGGCGGAACAACGGGCCGACGGAAGGGTGACGCTCCACCGGGGAATCTATGCAAAGTGCTTCATCTCAACGTTAGGTGCTCTTAGGATGGTAGAAACAACTATCTCTTCGCCTTTTTCTCCGCCGAGATGCTCTTGCGTAGTGCATCCATGATATTGATGACGTTGCTGGGCTGTTCCGGCTCGGGCTCTGCCTTTCGGGCGGTTTTTTTCCGTCCCTTCTTCTTGGCGGTGATGATATCGAGCAGGCGGTCCTGCACCGGGTCTTTCACCAACGCAGGGTCCCAGGAATGCGTGCGTTCGTCGATCAGCTTTTTGAGGAGCGTCATCAGCTTCTTGTCGGCGGCGACGTCCTTGATATGCCCGAAATAGGCGTCGGGATCGCGCACCTCATCGCCATAGCGCAGCGTCCATACCACGATGCCGCGTCCGCGCGGCTCCAGCATCACCGCCCGCTCACGGCGATACATGACGAGGCGTGAAATGCCGACTGTATCGGTCGCCGCCATCGCATCGCGGATGACGGAGAAGGCTTCCTCGCCGACGGGATCGTCCGGCACCATATAGTGCGGCGTATCGTACCAGATCCATCCGATACTGTCGCGCGGCACGAAGACATTGATGTCGATGGTCCGGGTGCTCTCCAGCGCTACCGCTTCGAGTTCCTCGTCCTCCAGAATGACATATTCGTCCTCGCCGCTCTGATAGCCCTTCACCTCCTCGTCCTCGTCGACCGGTTTTTCCGTCACCGCGTCGATATAGCGGCTGACCACGCGGTTGCCGGTCCGGCGGTTGAGGGTGTGGAAGCGGATCTTCTCGCTCTCGGTCGTCGCCGGCGTCATTGCCACCGGACAGGTTACGAGCGAGAGTTTCAGGTAGCCTTTCCAATAGGTGCGGCGGGCCATGGCATACATTCCTCGACTATCGGGAAAATGATCCAGCATGTCGTTTGTTCCAGTAGGAACAATAGGCCGGCTGACGAGTTGGGCGCCCGAGAGGTGATCATCATGCCCAACACAGCAGACATTCTCGTCCAGACGCTCATTAACTGGAAGGTGGAGGTGGTCTTCGGGCTGCCCGGCGACGGCATCAACGGCATCATGGAGGCCTTGCGCACGCGCCAGGATCGCATCCGTTTCGTGCAGGTCAGGCACGAGGAATCGGCGGCCTTCATGGCTTCGGCCTATGCCAAATGGACCGGCAAGCTCGGCGTATGTCTTGCCACATCAGGTCCCGGCGGCACGCATCTCCTGACCGGGCTCTATGATGCCAAGCTCGACCAGTCGCCGGTACTCGCCATTACTGGCATGCAGTTCCACGACCTGATCGAGACCTGCACGCAGCAGGATGTCGACCTTACGCGTGTTTTCAACGATGTCGCCGTTTTCAACGCGCAGGTCACCGACGCCACGCATATGGAGAACCTCGCAGGCCTCGCCTGTCGTTCCGCCTTGGCGAAACGCGGCGTCGCCCATCTGTCGATCGCCAGCGACGTGCAGGAACTTCCGCTCAGCCAGGCCAGGCGGTCGAAGCGCAATCGGCCCTCGCACGTGCCGGACGGATGGTTCGAGGGTAGCAGGTTGCCCGATCCGCGCGAACTGGAAAGGGCGGCGGAGATCCTCAACAATGCCGGCAAGGTCGCCATTCTGGCCGGGCGCGGCGCTCTGGGCGCCAGCACCGAGCTGGAGCGGACCGCCGATCTGCTCGCGGCGCCGGTCGCCAAGGCGCTTCTCGGCAAGGCGGTGCTGCCGGATCACCATCCCTATACGACCGGGGGCATCGGCATTCTCGGCACGCTTCCCTCACAGGAGGCGCTGGAGGAATGCGACGCGCTGCTGATCGTCGGCTCGACCTTCCCCTATATCGAATATTACCCTGAGCCCGGAAAGGCGCACGGCGTGCAGATCGACCGGGACGCGCAGCGCATCGGGCTGCGCTATCCGGTGGAGGCGGGGCTGGTGGGGAAAGCTGCCGAGACTTTGCGGCTCCTCAATGACAGGCTCACACGCAAGAGCGATCGCAGCTTCCTTGGGAAAGCCCAAGCCGGGATGAAGCGCTGGCGGGCGGCAATGGCGCTTGCCGAGAGCAAGGACGATGTGCCGTTGAAGCCGCAACTGGTGGTGAAGGCGTTCGGCGAACGCCTGCCCGACAATGCGATCCTCGCCACCGATTCCGGCCAGAACACCGAAATGGCTGCGCGCCATATCGACATCAGGGAGGGGCAGGGTTTCGGTGTCTCCGGCACGCTCGCCTCAATGGCCTGCGGCCTGCCCTACGCGATCGCCGCCGGGATAGCCTTTCCCGGACGGCCCGTCTTCGCCGTGGTCGGCGATGGTGGCTTCGCCATGCAGATGGGAGAGTTCTCCACCGCCGTCCGCTATCGCATTCCGCTGAAGGTGCTGGTGCTCAAGAACAACATGCTGAACCAGATCGCATGGGAGCAGATGATGTTCCTCGGCAATCCGCAGTTCGGCTGCGAATTGCAGCCGATCGATTTCGCGATGGCCGCCGAAGCGATGGGCGGTATCGGCTACAGCGTGGCGCAGCCCGATCAGGTTCAATCGACGCTCGATGCCGCCTTCTCCGCCCAAGGGCCCGTCGTGATCGAAGCCGTGGTCGATGCCTATGAGCCGATGATGCCGCCCAGAATGCCGCCGGATTATGAAGACAATTTCCGCAAGGCGCTGCCGGAAACGCCGGGACATGAGATGATCGAGGAGAACATTAGCGAGGAACCGCTGAAATCACTGATGAACCATGCGTAGCGGGAGGAGAACGGATGACGCTCGACCTGACCTACGCCCGCCACCGCATGGTCGACAATCAGCTCGCCCGGCGCGGCATCAAGGACCGGAACGTCCTTGATGCCATGCGCTATGTTCCGCGCGAGGAATTCGTCGATCCCGGCTTCGAAGAATTCGCCTATGAGGACGGGCCGCTGCCGATCGGCGAGGGCCAGACGATTTCGCAGCCCTATATCGTCGCGCTGATGGTCGAGGCGGCCGGGATCAAGCCCGGCGACAAGGTGCTCGATGTCGGCACCGGGTCGGGATACGCAGCGGCCGTCATGGCGCGCATCGCGGGGCGTGTCCATACGATCGAGCGGCATGCGGCGCTGGGCGAGACGGCGCGCCAGCGTTTCGAGAAGCTCGGTTTCGACAATATCGAATTGCGGATAGGCGACGGCACGAAGGGCTGGCCGGAGGCTGCCCCCTTCGATGCGATCATCGTCGCGGCCGGCGGGCCGGGCCCGCCGCAGATGCTGATGGACCAGCTTGATATCGGCGGACGGCTGGTCATACCGGTAGGCCCTGAAGCGCGCAGCCAGCGTCTTCTGAAGATCACCCGCACGAGCGGTACCAAATTCGAGGAGGAGGATCTGGGCGGCGTCATGTTCGTGCCCCTCATCGGAGAACAAGGCTGGGGAGAACAACGTCAGGCGGACGCCGAAAACCCGGACACCGGGCATTCTTCGCTTCGCCGTTCGCCTGCTCTCAGTCTTCCGGCGATGATCGCCGCTGCCGCGGAGCCCTTGCCGGAGATCGACAGCCCGGCTTTCGGCGATTTGTTCGACCGCTTCGCCGACAAGCGTGTCGTGCTTCTGGGCGAGGCGAGCCACGGCACGTCCGAGTTCTACCGGGCGCGGGCGGCGATCACCCGGCGCCTTATCGAAAAGCACGGCTTCACCATCCTGGCCGTGGAAGCCGATTGGCCGGATGCAGCGGCCGTCGACCGCCATGTGCGCTACCGCGCGGCATCGGCCGATGGTGAATTGCCGTTCCGGCGCTTTCCCACCTGGATGTGGCGCAACACCGATGTCGCCGCCTTCGTTGACTGGATGCACGAGCATAATCGCAATATGCCGTTCGACCGCCGTGCTGCCTTCTATGGGCTCGATATCTACAATATGCGGGAATCCATTGCCGCGGTGCTGAGATATCTCGACGAGGTGGATCCGCAAGCCGCGGCGGTTGCGCGTGAGCGCTACGGCTGCCTCACGCCATGGCAGAGAGAGCCCTCCACCTATGGCCGGGCGGTGCTGACGTCAGGTTATCATAAATGCGAGCAGGCGGTGATCGAGCAATGCCGCGAGCTCCTGGAGAAGCGGCTCGACTATTCGCTGAAGGACGGCGAGGCTTTCCTCGACGCCACGCAGAATGCCCGGCTGATCGCTTCGGCCGAACGCTATTACAGGATCCTGTATTACGGCGGCGCCGAATCCTGGAACCTGCGCGACACCCATATGTTCGAAACGCTGAAACATCTGCTGGCGGCGCATGGTTCGGCGTCGAAGGCCGTCGTCTGGGCGCACAACTCCCATATCGGCGATGCCCGTCACACCGAAATGGGCTCGATCCGGGATGAGCTGAACATCGGCCAGCTCTGCCGCGAGGGTTTCGGTGGCGAGACGGCCCTGATCGGCTTCGGTACGCATACGGGAACGGTGGCTGCGGCCCAGGATTGGGACAGCGATATGCAGGTCATGCAGGTCCGGCCTTCGGATGACGAAAGCTATGAACGGCTGTGCCACGACGCCGGGAAATCACGCTTCCTGCTGGATCTCGGCCGTGACGAGCCGCTGCGCCGTCGTCTGCTGGAGCCGCGGCTGGAGCGCTTCATCGGGGTGATCTATCGACCCGATACCGAGCGGATGAGCCATTACGCCCATGCATCGCTGCCGCAGCAATTCGATGCCTTCGTCTGGTTCGACGAAACCTCCGCCGTTACGCCGCTGGGACCCGAACATATCAGGCCAGGCGTGCCCGAAACCTATCCGTTCGGCCTGTGATAGATAGTATTAGTGTTTCACGTCGGGATCGGGCCACATGCGGCGGATATCGGCGGGAAGGGCGTCGCGGACTTTCCTGACCTGTCCCGGTTCGACATAATGCGAAAGAACGTGGAAGACCGCTTTCACCGCGGTATCCGGATTGACAGGCCGGGCACCGGCTAGACCCTCCTCGACATGTTTCATGAAATCGTCCAGCGAGCGTTCCTGGCTCGGCTGGTGGGAGGGTTGATATTGCTCGTAATAGGCGCCGCGCACCAGAAGCGGCAGCTGCACGCCGAGATGGGCGGCAAGCTCGGGCATCAGCATGTCCCGCGTGGCACGGGTGACCGCACCAAGGGTCTTCCAGGCCAGCTGGCGGTCCGGCCCGACGTCATCCATGATCTCGTCCAGCCAGGTGTTGGTGATGTGAACGGTCTTGTCGAAAACTTCCAATCCGGTGGCGCTCATCGTTCGCTCCTCTCATAGGGGTGATCATCCCATCCCCCTCATGCGCCGAACGACCGAAAGCCCGGATGGTTTCATATCGATTTGGCCGGCGGTTCCTCTGCGGATGCCGGTTGTATTTCCTCGGGGACAAGAACCGGGCCGGGCTCGGATGTGGCGACCGAAAGCGGCTTGGCGACGCCCCTCTTCTCCTCGCGCACGAAGGTGAAGAAGCCTGAGATGACGATCAGAACGATACCGGTCAGCATCGGCAGGTCGATCGTGTCGTGGAAGACGAGATAGCCGAAGAGGATCGCCCAGATCATCTGGCTGTATTGCGGGGAGGCGATGGCGCTGGCCGGCGCGCGCTGGGCGGCGACCATCAGAAGAATGTTCGCCAGCGCGGCGAGAAGGCCGTAACCGGCGAGATAGAGCCATTGTTCCGCCGAGGGGTTTGCGTAGTTGCTCACCGTCAGCAGGCCGCAGATGATGATCGGCCCGAAGAGGCCGCTTGAATAGAGCGTGATGCGCTTTTCATGCTTGCCCATGACGCGCAGGATGACGATGCCGACGGCACCGCTGAAGCCGGCGAAAAGTGCGCCGAGATGGCCGAGTGAAAGCTCGCGGAACCCGGGGCGCAGCACGATCAGCACGCCGGCAAAGCCGATCACCACGGCCGACCATCGCTTCCATCCGACCTGCTCTTTGAGGAAAAGGACGGAGAGGATCGTCACGAAGGCCGGCAGAAGGAAGATCAGAGCGAAAGCCTCGGCCATCGAGAGATAGGTGAAGGCGACGACACTGCCGATCACGCCTGATGTGGCCATGACCGTTCGCAGCAGCCACATCGGCTTGTTGCGGGTGATGAATATGTCGCGCCAGCCTTCATCGCCACGCTTCATGAAGGGCAGGGCGGCAAGCCCGAACACGGCGCCGAAAAAGGCGATCTCATAGGGCGATAGGCCGCCGTCGAGGAGTTTGACGCAGGCATCGCTGAACGCAAAGGCGGCATAGGCGGCAAAAGCCAGGAGAATTCCGTTCAGCATGACGGGTTCCGGATGAAAAGAGGTGGACGCGAGGGGACAAACACAGGCAGATCGTGCTCACGCGTGGCATATCCAATTTTTCGTCTTGCGACAAAGGCAAAATAAGCTGCATTGCCATGCAAATTCGACGGCACGGGTCGCAACCGGAACCCGGTGAAACGCACCGGTGCGGGTTGGAGCATTTTCAAATAGGAACGTTGGCGAGACAGAGGGGGCGCTTAGCGGTTTCATCAAAACAGGACCCGTTCTACCCGTGTACGATCATATCAGTCACATATTCCGCGATTGCCAGAGATGAGGTGAGGCCGGGGCTTTCGATGCCGAAGAGATTGACCAATCCGCCTATTCCATGAACCTGGGGTCCCTGGATTACGAAATCGGCGGCTGGCGCGCCGGGGCCGGAAAGCTTCGGCCGGATGCCGCTATAGGCGGGCTGTAAGCTGTTGTCAGGCAATGCCGGCCAATAGGCGCGGATCGCCGCATAGAAGCGGTCCGCTCGTTGCGGATCAACCGTATAATCGATGGTTTCGACCCATTCCACGTCGGGGCCGAAGCGCATCTGCCCGTGCAGGTCGAGCGTCAAATGCACGCCGAGCCCGCCGTCTTCCGGCACGGGGTAGATGAGGTGGGAGAAGGGCGTTTTGCCAAGCGCGGAGAAATAATTGCCCTTGGCGAGATAGCGTTTCGGAATATGGGCTGCGGGCATGCCCTCGATGGAGGCGGCGATCTCCTGGGCGCAGAGCCCGCCGGCATTGATGAAGCGGTCGGCTATCATCTCATAGGAACGATCCGTTTTCACATCCACGGTCCGCAAGACGATGCCGTCATTCGTCACCTCGCCCGAAACCAGCTTGGTGTTGAAGGCTACCGCTCCGCCCTTTAACTCCGCGTCGCCCTGCAGGGCCAGCATCAGGGAATGGCTGTCGATGATGCCGGTCGAAGGCGACAACAGCGCCGCGGTGCAGGCAAGATCCGGTTCCATCTCGCGCGCCTCGGCCGCGGAAAGGCGCTTGAGGTCATGCACGCCGCAGGACGCCGCGTGGTCGGTGATGATATCGAGCTTGCCGTGCTGTTCCTCATGGCAGGCGACGATCAGCTTGCCGCTGCGCGAGAAGGGAATGCCGCGTTCCTCGGCATAAGTGTAGAGAGCGTCGCGACCTTTGACGCAAAGGCGCGCCTTGAGACTTCCTGCGGGATAATAGATGCCGGCGTGGATGACCTCGGAATTGCGCGAGCTCGTGCCGGTGCCGATCATATTCGCCGATTCGACGACCAGCGTCTCCAGTCCGCGCTTGGCCATTTCCCGCGCCACCGCCAGGCCGACGACGCCCGCTCCGGCAACCACGCAATCGATTCTGTCCATCACATTCCCTTTATTCAACCGCTTCCGTCTCCGGCTCGTCGGGGGAACTTTGCACAAAATCATTCCCCGTGCTGCATGGAAAAAAGCATATGGACCGGCAGCAGCACAGCGATTGGGCAGAGGGCGGTCAAGCCGCGGCGTTCCCCCGAATATTTGACCTTTAGGTAAGAAATATTCTTGCCTTCGAGGGCATTTTGGCTTTCTCTCCCCTCACAACCCAAAAGAGGGAGAACAACAATGACACTACCCAAAATCAATCTCCGTGCCGCCATCCTGCTTGGTTCGCTGCTGATCGGCGCCAGCCCCGCGCTCGCCGAAGCCGTCCTGCATCGTGGCAATGCCGGCGAGCCGCAGACGCTCGATCAGGCGCATACCACGATCAATATCGAGGAGTTCATCCTCAAGGATCTTTATGAGGGACTGACCATCTACAATGCCGCCGGCAAGATCGTGCCGGGCGCCGCCGAAAGCTGGGCCGTCTCCGATGACGGCACCGTCTACACGTTCAAGATCAGGCCGAATGCGAAATGGTCGGATGGTTCGCCGGTGACGGCCGAGGACTTCGTTTTCTCCTACCAGCGGGTCGAAGATCCGAAGACCGCGGCCGGTTACGCCAACATTCTCTATCCAATCAAGAATGCCGAGAAGGTCAACAAGGGCGAACTGCCGGTCGACCAGCTCGGCGTCAAGGCGGTGGATGACAAGACCCTCGAGATCACGCTCGAGCAGCCGACGCCCTTCTTCCTCGAGCTCCTGGCGCACCAGACGGCGCTGCCGGTCTCCAAGGCGAGCGTCGAGAAGAACGGCGCCGATTTCGTGCAGCCGGGAGTCATGGTATCGAATGGCGCCTTCAAGCTCGTCGCCCATGTGCCGAACGACAGCCTGACCGTCGAGAAGAACCCGGAATATTGGGACGCCGCCAATGTGAAGCTCGACAAGGTCATCTTCTATCCCATCGACGATCAGGCGGCTTCGGTCCGACGATTCGAGGCGAAGGAGATGGACCTCGTCTATAATTTCTCCGCCGACCAGATAGAACGGCTGCGCCAGACATATGGTGACGCCGTGCATGTCTCACCGACACTCGCGACCTATTATTACGCCTTCGATTCCCGCCACGAGCCTTACAGCGACGTGCGCGTTCGCCGGGCGCTTTCGATGGCCGTCGATCGCGATTTCCTGGCCAAGGAAATCTATGCCGGATCGCAGATCCCCGCCTATTCGATGGTGCCCCCCGGCATTGAAAGCTATGGCGAGCCTGCCAAGGCCGACTTCGCCAACATGTCGCAGCTCGATCGCGAGGACAAGGCGATCGAGTTGATGAAGGAGGCGGGCTATGGCGAGGGCGGCAAGCCGCTCAACATCGAAATCCGCTACAACACCAACCCGAACCATGAGCGCGTGGCCACCGCCGTGGCCGACATGTGGAAGAATACGTTCGGCGCCAACGTCACACTCAACAATCTCGACGTTTCATCGCACTACGCGTACCTTCAGGAAGACGGCAAGTTCGACGTCGCCCGCGCCGGCTGGGTTGCCGATTATGCGGATGCGGAAAACTTCCTGGCCTTGAGCGTCAGCAGCAACAAAACGTTCAATTACGGCAAATACAACAATTCGGAATATGATGCGCTGATGAAGAAGTCCTATCAGGAACGCGATCCGGCGGCACGGTCAAAGATCCTGCACGAAGCGGAAACCCTCCTGATGAGGGACCAGCCGATTGCGCCTCTCCTGACGCAGGCCGATCTCTGGTTGGTTGCCGACAAGGTGAAAGGCTGGCAGGACAACGCGCCGAACCAGCACCTGAGCAAGTTCCTGAGCGTCAGCGAATAGGCTGGTTGCTTAAACCGCAATCGTGGCGCCTGACTGCCGTCCGGCGCCACTTTCGGGGAATGCTCATGCTGCTTTTTATCTTACGCCGATTGGCGAGTGCCGTGCCGACATTGTTCATCGTCGTCACGCTGTCTTTCTTCCTGATGCGGTTTGCGCCAGGCGGCCCTTTCAATCTCGAACGGCCCCTTCCGCCGCAAACCATGGAAAACCTGATCAAGACCTATCACCTCGACGAGCCGCTGTGGCGGCAATATCTGAGCTATCTCGGCAATGCGGTGCGGGGCGATTTCGGGCCGAGCTATATCTACAAGGATAACACCGTCGCAGAGCTGATCGGCAAGGGCCTGCCCTATTCCGTGGAGCTTGGGACTTACGCGCTGCTGCTTGCGCTCATTGGCGGTGTGCTTGCCGGCACCATTGCGGCGCTCAGGCAGAACAGCCTTCTCGATTTCATCGTCATGTCCGTCTCGACCATCGGCGTGACTGTCCCGAATTTCGTTGTCGGTCCGGTGCTTACACTGATCTTCGCCATCATGCTCGCCTGGCTGCCGGCCGGCGGCTGGGGAGACGGCTCGCTGCGCTTCCTGATCCTGCCCATGCTTGTGCTTGCCCTGCCGCAGCTTGCCGTCTTTGCGCGGCTGACGCGCGGTTCGATGATCGAGGCGCTCAATACCGATCACATCCGCACCGCCAAAGCCTATGGGCTGCCATCGCGGACCGTCGTCGTCACCCATGCCATGCGCGGCGCCATGCTGCCCATCGTCTCCTATCTGGCGCCCTGCGCCGCGGCGCTCCTGACCGGCTCTGCCGTCGTCGAGACGATCTTCACCATTCCAGGCGTCGGCCGCTATTTCGTGCTGGGCGCCATCAACCGCGACTATACGCTGATCATGGGAACGGTGATCCTCATCGCGATCTTCGTCATCGTCTTCAACCTTATCGTCGATATCCTCTACGGCCTTCTCGATCCGAGGGTGCGCCATGACTGATCTTGCTCAATCATCCGTGCCTGAGACCAGGAGCCGCAGCCTTTTTCAGCTGGCGCTCCTGCGCTTCCGGCGCAACCGCGCCGCCATGTCCGGCTGCATCATGCTGGCGCTGATTGCGCTGTTCTCGTTTCTCGGGCCCCATTTCATCAGCCATACCTACGATCAGGTCTTTCCGTCCTACGTGCTGACGCCGCCGAGCCTGGAGCCGCGGCCGGATGCATCGGCGCTTCAGGATGTGATGGAGAGGGTTGCCGCGCGCGCCCGTGTCGAATTGAAAACTTTTGACGTCGAAGGGCAGAATTTCACCGTCACCGTCACATCCGATAGGCCCATCGATCCGCGCACCACGCGCTATTTCGATCGGGCCAACGAATTCCACGATACAGAGGTGGTGAAGACCGGCGACGACGGCAAATCGATGACGCTGACGGGCAAGGTCAGCCGCGAGTTCTTTCCCTTCGGCACCGACTCGAACGGCCGTGATCTCCTGGCGCGCGTCATGCTCGGCGGGCAGGTTTCGATCGCTGTAGGCCTGCTGGCGAGCCTTGTTTCACTCGGCATCGGCGTCCTCTACGGTGCAACCTCCGGCTATATCGGCGGGCGCGTCGACAACATCATGATGCGGCTCGTCGAGATTCTCTATTCTCTGCCTTTCGTGTTCCTCGTCGTCGTGCTCGTCGTCTTCTTTGGGCGCAGCTTCGTCCTGATCTTCCTCGTCATCGGCGCGGTCGAATGGCTTGACATGGCGCGCATCGTGCGCGGCCAGACGCTGGCGCTGAAACGGCGCGAGTTCATCGGCGCGGCCGAGGCCCTTGGGCTGACGGACTGGCAGATCATCCGCCGGCACATCATCCCGAACACGACCGGGCCGGTCATCATCTTCGTCACGGTGGTGGTGCCGAAGGTGATCCTACTGGAAAGCTTCCTGTCGTTCCTCGGTCTCGGCGTGCAGGCGCCGCTGACCAGCTGGGGCGTGCTGATTTCGGATGGCGCGAACAACATCCAGTCGGCGCCATGGCTTTTGATCTTCCCCTCCATCTTTTTCGTCGTGACGCTGTTTTCGCTGAACTTCGTGGGCGATGGCTTGCGCGATGCGTTCGATCCGAAGGACCGCTGAGATGACGAAAACCGAAGAAACCATTCTCGCCGTGCGTGACCTGAAGGTCCGTTTCTCGACGCCGGATGGCGCGGTGGAGGCGGTCAGGGGTATCGATCTCGATGTCCAGGCCGGCGAGACGCTGGCTGTCGTCGGGGAGTCTGGATCAGGCAAGAGCCAGACCATGATGGGCATCATGGGGCTTCTGGCTAAAAACGGCAGCGTCACCGGCTCGGCCAGATATCGCGGCAGGGAGCTGATCGGCCTGCCGCCCAAGGGGCTCAACGAGGTGCGCGGGTCCAGGATCACCATGATCTTCCAGGAGCCGATGACCTCGCTCGATCCGCTTTATACGATCGGGCGGCAGATCGCCGAGCCGATCGTCCATCATCGCGGCGGCAGCTTCAAGCAGGCGCGGGCGCGGGTGCTGGAGCTTTTGGAGCTCGTCGGCATCCCCGAGCCGGAGCGGCGGATCGATAGCTATCCGCACGAGCTTTCCGGTGGTCAGCGGCAGCGCGTGATGATCGCCATGGCGCTGGCAAACGAGCCCGATCTGCTGATCGCCGACGAGCCGACGACGGCGCTCGACGTGACCATCCAGGCGCAGATCCTCGATCTCCTGCGCTCGCTGCAGGAGCGCTTCGGCATGGCCATCGTGCTGATCACGCACGATCTCGGCATCGTCCGGCATTTCGCCGAGAGGGTGGTGGTGATGCGCCGCGGCGAGGTGGTCGAAAGGGGAACGACGGCCGATATCTTCGAGCGGCCGCAAGCGGATTATACGAAGATGCTTCTGGCCGCCGAGCCGAGCGGTAGGAAGAACCCGCCGGCGCCAGGCGCGCCGATCATTCTCGAGGGGCTGAACGTCACGGTGGATTTTTCGCTGGGCCGCGGTCTGCTGGGCGGTCCGGCGGTGACCTTCCGCGCGGTCGACGGCGTCAGCATCAGGCTGCGGCAAGGGCAGACGATCGGCATCGTCGGCGAGTCCGGATCAGGCAAATCGACGCTCGGCCGTGCCCTGCTCAAGCTCATTCCAGGCAGCGGCTATATCAGCTTCGGCACGACTGACATCTCGAAATTCGACCGGGCTAAGATGCGGCCCTTGCGCCGCCAATTGCAATTGGTGTTCCAGGATCCTTACGGGTCGCTTTCGCCGCGCCAGACCGTCGGCGATGTCATCACCGAGGGGCTGTTCGTCCACGAGCCGAACCTAAGCAAACAGGAGCGCGACAGGCGCGCGGCGGTGGCGCTTCAGGAGGTCGGCCTCGATCCGGCTTGGCGCAACCGCTATCCGCATGAATTCTCCGGCGGACAGCGGCAGCGCATCGCCATCGCCCGCGCAATGATCCTGAAGCCGAAGGTCGTCATCCTCGATGAGCCGACCTCGGCACTCGATCGCTCCGTGCAGGGGCAGGTGATCGCGCTGCTGCGCGATCTGCAGAAGGCGCATGATCTCTCCTACATCTTCATCAGCCATGATCTCTCGGTGGTGAAGGCGATGGCGGACTACGTGGTGGTGATGAAGAGCGGACGCATTGTGGAGGAGGGCGAGACGGATGAAATCTTCGAAAAACCCGCCGCCTCCTATACGAAGGCGCTGATCGGCGCCGCCTTTAATATCTGAAGCCGGCTTCAATCCGTCGGGCGTTCGGGACGCACACATTCGGCAATGCGCCGGAACGTATCCTCGGGCGGGTGCCAGCCGGTGGCCTCGAGGAGAAGCGGACTGGCGACGAGCCCCCCGGTGACCGCCTGCCAGCGTCTGGACTGACCGGTGAGCCCGGCCAGTCGGGTCAGCCATGATTGCGGCAGGGGGAAAAGGGCAGCTCTGCGCCCCAGCCCCATGCGGACGGCGGCAATGATCTCGGCCACCGAAAGCGGTGCCGCATCGGCCACCAGATAGGTGCCGCTGTTCGTGCGCGGCTCGCGGATGGCATGCAGGATGGCCTCGCAGAGCGCCCGCCGGTCGATGAGCGATCGCTTGGCGTCAAGTCCGGCGAAAGGCAGGGGGAGGGGCAGGTGCGCGAGGCGGATCAGCATACCCACATTGCCACGTCCACCAGCACCATAGACCAGGACCGGACGCAGGATCGTGAATTTGCCGGTATCGGCAAAAATCCCGGCGATGGCTTTTTCGGCGGCGAGTTTCGCCCTGCCGTAATCGTCCTCCGGCTGGGCCGGATCCGTTTCGCGCACGATGCCGTCGCGTACCGGCCCGCACTGCGCACGGATGGAGGAGATGAAGACGAACTTGCCCGCAATTGTGCCATGCGCGGCTTCCGCCAGTTTCTCTGCCAGTCTCCGGTTGACTGCCTCATAGGCGGCCGTGGCCTGCTGGCGGCCCGCATGGGCGATCGCCGCGAGGTGCACGACGTGATCGCATCCGGCCACCAGCGCCTTGAACGCTTCTAGTGGTGCATCGGGTGGCGGAAGAACCGCAGTTTCGATCCCTTCCAACGCGAGCTTTTCCGGCGTCCGCGAGGTTGCGCGCACGGCATAACCGGCCTCGAGCAGGTAGGGCACGAGCGCGCGGCCGATGAAGCCTGAGGCGCCTGTCACCAATATGCGGGCTTTTCCTGCTTTCATCGGGCAGGGCCCGTTTGCACGGGTTGATGGGCGAGCCGGAGTGCGGAGCAATAGTTCATAAAATCAGTAGGATTTCCGAAGGGTTAGAGGGGGTGAAGGGGCGGGAACATTCTTCCTTCTTCTTGCATTCCGGCAGCATGTTTTTGGCGTCCGGAGAAGGCATTCTGTGATTCCATCCTTTTCTTCAAGCCGGCCATTTGCAGGCGGTTGCGGAGCCTCTTTCAAGGCAGTAAGACGCCGAAAACTGACCTCTTCTCTTGCCTTATCTATACCATCCGGGCACGCTACGTCATACGGTCGGTAAATGAAACCTGAGCGGAATCAACCCGTCATGAATCAGAATTTGACGCATCTGCAGCGTCTTGAAGCCGAGTCGATCCACATTTTTCGCGAAGTGGCGGCGACATTCGCCAATCCGGTGATGCTCTATTCCATCGGCAAGGACTCCTCCGTCATGCTGCATCTGGCGATGAAGGCGTTCTATCCAGCAAAGCCGCCCTTTCCGTTCCTGCATGTCGATACCACGTGGAAGTTCCGGGAGATGATCGCCTTCCGCGATGCCCAGGCGCGGGAGCTGGGGTTCGAATTGCGCGTGCATATCAATGAGGATGGTGTCAGGCAGGGGATCAATCCCTTCACCCACGGCTCCAATACCCACACCCATATCATGAAGACCGTCGCGCTCCGGCAGGCGCTCGACAAATATGGCTTCGACGCCGCTTTCGGCGGCGCCCGGCGCGACGAGGAAAAATCCCGCGCCAAGGAGCGCATCTTCTCCTTCCGCAATGCGCAGCATGGCTGGGACCCGAAGAACCAGCGCCCGGAAATGTGGAAAATCTACAATACCCGCATCGCCAAGGGCGAATCCATTCGCGTGTTCCCCCTTTCGAACTGGACCGAGCTCGATATCTGGCAATATATCCTGCAGGAGAACATTCCCATCGTGCCGCTCTATTTCGCAGCCAGACGCCCGGTAGTCGAGCGCGACGGCATGCTGATCATGGTCGATGACGATCGCATGGAACTCAAGGCCGGCGAGAAGGTCGAAGAGCGCATGGTGCGCTTCCGCACGCTGGGTTGCTATCCGCTGACCGGCGCGATCGAATCGACCGCCGCCACCCTGCCGGAGATCGTCGGCGAAATGCTGGTCGCGCGCACCTCCGAGCGGCAGGGTCGCCTCATCGACAAGGATGAGGCAGGCTCGATGGAAAAGAAGAAGCGCGAGGGATATTTCTGATGAACCGGATCGATCTGCCCGCCGTCGCCGACGAGACGGACGAAGTCCTCGCCTTCATGGCCGATCAGGAAAAGAAATCGCTCCTGCGTTTCCTGACCTGCGGTTCCGTGGATGATGGGAAATCCACCCTGATCGGCCGGCTTCTCTATGACACAAAGCTCATTTTCGAGGATCAGCTCGCCGCTTTGCAGAACGACAGCCGCAAGCACGGCACCAATGGCGATGATATCGACTTCGCGCTGCTGGTGGACGGGCTGGAGGCCGAGCGCGAGCAGGGCATCACCATCGATGTGGCCTATCGCTTTTTCGCCACGCCGAAGCGCAAGTTCATCGTCGCCGATACGCCGGGCCACGAGCAATACACCCGTAACATGGCGACGGGGGCTTCAACGGCGGATCTCGCCATCGTTCTGGTCGACGCCCGTCAGGGCGTCCTGACCCAGACAAGGCGGCATTCCTTCATCGCGTCGCTGCTGGGCATTCGGCATATCGTGCTGGCGGTCAACAAGATCGACCTCGTCGACTATTCCCAGGACGTGTTCGATCGCATCGTCGCCGATTACATGGGTTTTGCCGCCGATCTCGGCTTCGCCACCATCCAGCCGATCCCGATTTCCGCCCGTTACGGTGACAATGTCACGCTGAAATCGGAGAAGCTGGGCTGGTATGGCGGGCCGGCGCTGCTCGCCTATCTCGAAACTGTCGCTCTCGACGGAACCGATGCGGCGCGGCCGTTCCGTTTCCCGGTGCAATATGTGAACCGGCCGGACCAGAATTTCCGCGGCTTCGCCGGAACGATCGCCTCCGGCACCATCGCCGTCGGCAGCTCTGTCGTCGTTGCCAAATCCGGCAAGGCATCGCGGGTCAAGCGCATCGTCACGCAGGACGGCGACCTTGAGCAGGCATTCGAGAGCCAGGCCATCACGATCGTGCTGGAAGATGAGGTGGAGGTGTCGCGCGGCAACATGCTGGTCGCGCCGGACGCCCGTCCCGATGTCGCGGACCAGTTCGCCGCCCATCTCGTCTGGTTCGGCGAGGAGGCAATGATCCCCGGTCGTCCCTATCTCCTGCGTACCGAAACCGATCAGGTGAGCGTCACCATCACCGATCTGAAATATCGCATCAATATCAACAGCTTCTCTCAAGAGGCGGCCAAGCATCTGGCACTGAACGAAGTGGGCGTCTGCAATCTCTCGACCGGCGAGCCGATTGCCTTCGACCCCTATAAGGAGAACCGCTCGACGGGCTCCTTCATCATCATCGACCGCATGACCAATGCGACGGTGGGTGCAGGCATGATCGATTTCGCGCTTCGGCGCGCTTCGAACGTGCACTGGCAGGCACTCGATGTCGACAGGGATGCGCGTGCGGTGCAGAAGAGCCAGCGCCCCGCCGTCCTCTGGTTTACCGGCCTGTCGGGCTCGGGCAAGTCGACGGTTGCCAATCTTCTGGAAAAGCACCTCCATTCGCTTGGCAAGCACACCTACATTCTTGACGGCGACAATGTCCGCCACGGCCTCAACCGCGACCTGGGCTTCACCGCCGAGGACCGGGTGGAGAATATCCGCCGCGTCGGTGAGGTGGCGAAGCTGATGGCGGATGCCGGACTGATCGTGCTCGTCTCCTTCATCTCGCCTTTCCGCGCCGAGCGGCAATTGGTGCGCGAACTCCTGCCCGAAGGCGAATTCATCGAGATCTTCGTCGACACACCGATCGAGGAATGCATCAGGCGTGACCCGAAGGGTCTCTATGCCAAGGCGCTGCGCGGCGAGATCAAGAATTTCACAGGGGTGGATTCACCCTATGAGCGGCCAGAAAAACCGGAAATTCATCTGAAGACGACCGGACATTCGACAGAGGAACTCGCGGCCGAGGTCGAGAAATATCTCGGTGACCACGGTATCATCAGCAATTTCAACGCCGATTCCTGGTCGATCTGAATGAGTACCATTTCTCAGGCCGATGCCACGATTGGCGATAATGCGCTTCTTGTCCTCATGGAAAAGGCCGCGATCGAAGCCGGGCGCGCCATCATGGAGATCTATGCCGGGGATTTCGATATCCGGCTCAAGGACGATAATTCGCCGGTGACCCAGGCCGACAAGGCGGCGGAGGCGGTGATCCTGGCTGCGTTGTGCAAGGCAACGCCCGACATTCCTATCGTTGCCGAGGAAGAGGTGTCGGAGGGGCGGACGCCGGATCGTCTCGGGCATCGTTTCTATCTCGTCGACCCGCTCGACGGGACGCGCGAATTCGTCGGGCGAAACGGTGATTTCACGGTTAATATCGCCCTGATCGAAGATGGGGTGCCGGTGCTCGGCGTCGTCTATGCGCCGGCGCGGGGGATGCTATTTTCCGGCAGCCCGGAAGGCGCGCGCGAGGCGGCTGTCGATGCGAAGGGGGGGCTTGGGCCATATCGTCCGATCGCCGCCCGCGACTGTCCTGAACGGATGATCGCCGTCGCCAGCCGTTCGCACCGGACGGCGGAAACCGATGAGTATCTCGCCGGCTTTGATGTCGCCGAATGCATTTCGGTCGGTTCCTCGCTCAAGTTCTGCCTTGTGGCGCGGGGCGAGGCGGATATCTATCCCCGTTTCGGGCGGACCATGGAATGGGACACGGCGGCGGGAGACGCGGTGCTGCGCGCCGCCGGCGGCGGCACCTGGACGATAGAAGGCAGCCCCCTCGTCTATGGCAAATGCAAGCAGCCGAGCCACTGCGACTTTGCCAATCCGTTCTTCATCGCGCGCGGCAAGGCGAGCCCGCCGCAAGACTGAAAGCGTGCAGGAAGGGCCTTCCGGATAAGAAAAGCGCGTTAATTCCGGTTCACCATGCGAAGGAATTTTTCGCTTTCGGAATGACCTCCGCAGGGCTGGGGCTCAGCGCCTTTTGTTCCCTCTTTTATGATGGAGCGCAGCTCTATAACCGCCATTCCGACAAGGTACGCAAAGAATACATGCCGTGCATCGAGCGCTTGCTCCATAATATATTCAAGACAAGAAACAGTTGTTTTCTGGTCTTCCAGCTTGAGAAGATCGATGTGTAACTTATTTATTGCTTCGGCCATTTGAATAATACCCGCTATTTTCCATGAATTTCAGTATGGATAGAAAATAGCACGTAGAGCGGGTTATTTGTAATTGCTATGTTTTTCTCATGGAAAATAGGGAGCTTGTAAACGAGCGTGTGAACGCTTGTTTTTGCGGGCCATTTCGTGCCATTGCCCCTGTGGGAAGCGACGGGTAAGCTCCGGTTTGGAGGCGTAAGCCTTGAGATCGGGGCGATATATAATAATGTTAATAAATTATATTTTTTATCTTCTTATTTATATTTTTAATATTGATAGTTTGCTGATGCTGAAAGTTGTATTATGCAGTTGTGCCATTATTTTCATATTAGCAAGTTCAATTTCGGCACGGGCCCAGATGACGAGGCAGATGGGGCAGGGCTCGATCGGGCCGTGGGGGTGTCGCTCAGCCTATCTGCGGGAAAAGGAGACCGCGTTTTGCTACATCGTCTGCAGGAACGTGCGGATCAATCCCGAGCAGGATATGAGGGGCAGAGGATTGGAAAGGACGCCGCCAGCGCCCCCGTTATACAGGCTGGAATGCCGGCCTAAACGGAAGACGAAAGGGGTTCATGTCGAGATCCCATCTCTCGGGCTCGGCAACTGACGGAAGTCGTGGGTGCCGAGGTGACACTGAAGAGCGGCCGTCCGGCGCGGGTTGGGATTTCGCCTTCCGGTCGTCAGAATCCCTCCGTCCTCATCTCGTCGCCAAGCGGGCTTGCCAGGAAGAACTGTTTCTCCTCGGGCGTGACCAGGCCCGCCTTGTCGCATTGCCCGATTTGGTGCGCCATGTCGCGTTTGCCGGCGTCGTTCCTGGCCGGCGTCAGCACGGCATCAACGATTTCCCTCTCGCATTCGGAGATCAGGCGCGGGGCGGCGGCGTGTTTGTCCGCTCCAGGCAGGTCCGTGAAAATCAGGACGAGGGATGCAACGATGGCGACGAGGCAGATACCTGCGAGAACCCCTTTCAATCGAAGATCCATTGCTGCCTCCATAGCTGACTTGATGGCCGACGGAATTGTAATCTCGGGCAACGTCCGAGGCCAGCACATCCGTCCCCGGCTTGCCAAGCCCGCGGTAGGGTCGCATTTTACCGTTCCGACTTTCATGTTTAACTGGTTTTCAATGAAGAAAAGGTTCCGTCATGTCCTTGCGTCTCAAGATTTCCACGGTGGGTGAGCCGGTCCTCCGGCAGATCGGGCGGGAGCTGACCGTCGATGAGGTCAAATCGCCGGAGACACAGCGACTGATCGAGCAGATGCGCGAAACCTTGCGCGATGCTCCCGGTGTCGGGCTTGCCGCGCCGCAGGTGGGTGCATCGCTGCAACTGGCGGTCATCGAAGACCGAGCCGAGTATCATCAGGGAATCCCTGAGGAAGAGCTTGTCCGGCGCGAGCGGACGCCAGTGCCCTTCCACGTCGTCATCAATCCGAAGCTACGGCTCTTGTCAGAGCCGGATGTGATCTTTTTCGAGGGCTGTTTGAGCCTGCCGGGCTTCACCGCCCTTGTGCCGCGGGCCAGGCGCATAGAGGTGGATTGCCTCGACCACAAGGGGGAGCCCATGCGCGTCGAAGCGCACGGCTGGTATGCCCGCATTCTGCAGCATGAGATCGATCACCTGAACGCAACGCTCTATATCGACCGCATGCTGAGCCACAGCTTCGTCTCGATGGAGAATTACGGCAGGTACTGGAAGGATAAGTCGATTGAAGAGGTGGAGAAACTTGCTTCCTGTGAGGTCCGTGGTCGTTAGCGCAAGCATTTTGCAGTCAGGTGGAATCACCTGACGTCCGCATAAATGCGGCAAAACAAACAGATAGAGCGCCAGCGCGAGCGAATGCGAGCGCATCCCGTTCTAGCGGCGGTGGAGTCCAGAGCCTTAGTCTTTTATTGAGAGTGAGGGAGCAATGCGTTTCGTCAATCCCATAATCTTCGTCAGGGATATCAACGTTTGGAGGGCTTTCTATCGCGATATTATGGGCTTTGCGGTCAAGGCTGACCACAGCACGATCATCATCTTCGAAGACCACTTCGCCATACATGACGGCGCAGACTTGATCCGAACCGTATGGGGGAATGGTACCCTCCCGGAACATGAACCATTCGGCAGGAGGAACCTGCTGCTCTACTTCGAAGAGGATGACATCGACGCCTGTTTTGCTAGGATGAGTGACCGCGTCGAGCTGATCCATCCAATCGTCAAGCACGCCTGGGGCCAGCGCATATTTCGGTTCTACGATCCTGACCGTCACGCAGTCGAGATAGGCGAGCCGCAAACCGATATTTGAAAGGGGCGCGACGACCACATCTCTGGTGAACCGGTTGCTTTGCCGCGTTGAATGCGAAATATGCGGCGGGTCGGGCGCTTCGAGCGCCAGGACCCTGCATCGGAAATCCTATTCAGCAGCCACGATCCGAAATGGCGCTCGCTCCGGCTGCCCCTTGTTTCCGCCCATCAGGTAGATGAGACAGCTCGTGCGAAGCAGCGAACTGAAATTCGAAATCGAGCCGTTGATTTCCAGCGCTTCGTCATAAAGCGTCGACAGAAAACGGGCGGTGGAAAGGCCCTGCTTCTCGGCGATCTCGTCGATCAGCAGCCAGAATGCCGCTTCGAGCTGGATGCTCGTCGAATGGCCGCCGATGCGGACGGAACGGTTGATCGGGCGGTAGCGCTCGGGGTCCTGCCCCGCATAGATCTCGCACATGGTTTCCTCCCTTTTTATTATGATTCTAATATGCAGCGGTGGCGGTCGATCGTCAAACGCCGGTTACGGGCGAAGGCGCACCATTTCCCTTCAGACATTGCAAATTTTTTGCTTGCGGTAATCCGCTGCTACCAGCGCTACGCAATTGCGCATTAGCATCATCCCATAAAAGGAGAAAATGACGTTGGCAAAAGCAATCCATTCGATGGTGCGTGTCCTCGACGAGGCGCGTTCGGTCGATTTCTACGGCAAGGCGTTCGGGCTGAAGGTGGCGGACAGGTTGGATTTCGAAACCTTCACGCTTGTCTACATGAGCAATGAGGAGAGTGACTTCGAGGTCGAGCTGACGGTCAACAAGGGGCGTACCGAGCCCTATGCCCTTGGCGATGGCTACGGTCATCTCGCAGTCTCGGTGGACGACCTCGATGCGGAGCATGCGCGGCTGGCGGATCTGGGGTTCGCCCCCAACAAGATCGTCGAATTCAACCGCGACGGCGCGCTGCTCGCCCGGTACTTCTTCATCACCGATCCCGATGGCTACAAGATCGAGGTTTTGCAACGTCACGGTCGCTTCAAATGACGGCGCCGCGTCCCGGAGGAGGGGCGCGGCCCGATTGGCTGGCGAATGAAATGGGAGGATAGCCAGATGGCCATGGTCTATAAAAACCGGCGCGGCATCTCGCGCCGCGAATTGCTGAAACGCGGAACGATCGGCGCTGCCCTGATCATATCGGGCCGTGCGGTCATTAGTCCGAGAGATGCCTGGGGACTGGAGACGACGGCGCTCAAGCCGGAAACGATGGCGACCCTGATCGTGCTCGCCCGCGATATCTACCCGCATGACCGGCTCGCCGACCGCTTCTATGCGATCGCGGTCAAGGGGCAGGATGCCAAGGCGGCGAAGGATCAGGCGCACAAGACATTGATCGAGGACGGCGTCGCCGATCTCGACAAGCGCGCCGGCAGCGGTGGCTATCGCGGTGTCGGATGGGAGGACGGCCGGATCGCCATCCTGCGCGATATCGAGACTACGCCCTTCTTCCAGGCGGTGCGCGGCGATCTGGTGGTCAGCCTTTATAACCAGAAGGAGATCTGGCCGATCTTCGGTTACGAGGGCGAGTCCTATTCGAAGGGCGGCTATATCGACCGCGGCTTCAACGACATCGAGTGGCTTTGACGGATTGCGCCCGCACCGGAGGAGGTGGCGGGAAGGCGGATGCATGAGCGTCGCAAGAACATCCGTATCGGGAGGATATCATGGTAGCTCCATATGATCTCAAGGACGACAGCGTGGTCGTCATCATCGGTTCCGGCGCCGGCGGCGGCACGCTCGGCAACGAACTTGCACAAAAGGGTGCCGACGTCGTCATCCTCGAAGCTGGCAACCGTATCGAGTACGAGGATTTCATCAATGACGAATGGGAGAGCTTTGCGCAGCTGGCATGGCTCGACCATCGCACCACGGGCGGCGGCTGGCGCGTACATAAGGATTTTCCCAATCTGCCGGCATGGATCGTCAAGGCGGTCGGCGGCACGACGACGCACTGGGCCGGCGCATCGCTGCGATTTCAGGAGCACGAGTTCAAGACGCTGACGCACTACGGAAAAGTGGAAGGCGCCAACCTGCTCGACTGGCCACTGACGCTGGCGGAGCTAGAGCCCTATTATGCCAAGGCCGAAGACAAGATGGGCGTGACGCGCACCAATGGCATCGAAGGTCTTCCGGGCAACAACAATTTCAAGGTGTTCAAGGCTGGCGCCGACAAGCTCGGTTACAAGGAATGCCACACCGGCCGCATGGCCATCAACTCGGCCGAGCGTGACGGTCGCATGGGTTGTCAGCAGACTGGCTTCTGTTTCCAGGGATGCAAATGGGGCGCCAAATGGTCGACGCTCTATACGGAAATCCCCAAGGGCGAGGCGACAGGCAGGCTGGAGGTCCGGCCAAATTCCCATGTGGTAAGGATCGAGCATGACAAGACCGGCAAGGTGACGGGCGTCGTCTACGCCGACAAGGAGGGCAAGCTACATGAGCAGAAGGCCCGGATCGTCTGTGTCGCCGGCAATTCCATCGAAAGCCCGCGCCTGCTCCTGAATTCCCACTCGGCCATGTTTCCCGACGGGCTCGCCAATTCTTCCGGCCAGGTCGGCAAGAACTACATGCGGCACACGACCGGTTCGGTCTATGCCGTGTTCGAGAAGCCTGTGCATATGTATCGCGGCACGACGATGGCAGGCATTATCCGCGATGAGGCGCTGCATGATCCGTCTCGCGGCTTCGTCGGCGGCTATGAATTTGAAACCCTGTCGCTGGGCCTGCCCTTCATGGCGGCCTTCCTCGATCCCGGCGGCTGGGGCCGATCCTTCACCTCGGCGCTCGACAACTATGCCAACATGGCAGGTATGTGGATCGTCGGCGAGGACATGCCGCAGGAGCAGAATGCCGTCAAACTGCATCCCGAGTTGAAGGATCAGTACGGTATGCCGATCCCCGATGTCTGGTTCACCGATCATCCCAATGACGATGCGATGCGCAACCACGCCTACAAGCAGGGGATGGCGCTCTATGCGGCTGTCGGCGCGACGCGGTCCTTCCCGACACCGCCCTATCCTTCGACACACAATCTCGGCACCAACCGCATGAGCGAGAAGGCGTCAGACGGCGTGGTCAACAAATGGGGCCAGACGCACGACATCAACAATCTTTTCGTCTCCGACGGCAGCCAGTTCACAACAGGCGGCGCGGAAAACCCGACGCTGACCATTGTGACACTGGCAATCCGTCAGGCGGACCACATCGCCAAGGAGATGGCGGCGGGAACCATCTAATGTCGTCGGCTTGCACTGGAGCGGCCGCTCACCAGGGCCGCTTCGCCGCCTCGAAAAGCCCGACATCGATGGTGTGGCTGCCGTCGGGCTCGGTCTCGAAATATCGGGTCACCTGACCGGAAACCGCGTTCTGCAGCGAGCGGATCGCATCCACGTGGAGCTGCGGCGTGTTCATGCGCTCGACCCATGTCTTGAAATCGAGGCGCAAGCGAAATGCCGAGACGGTGCCGGGTTGAAAGCCGGCCCGGACGATGGCGGCCTGCCACTCGGCGCGCGAATAATTTCGCACATGCGAGCAGTCGCGCAGAAGTTCTAGCGCCTGGAAAAACGTGTCGACCAGCGGAACGCCGGAGGAGATCGTATCGACGATCGCCAGCATGCCGCCTGGCTTCAGAACGCGCGCGGCCTCGCGCAATGCAGCATCGAGATCATGCCAATGATGGGCGCTGAAGCGGCTGAGCACCACGTCGAAGCTGCCGTCCCCGAAGGGAAGGTTTTCGACCGTGCCTTCCCGCGTCGTGACATTGCCAAGCCCGCGCTCCTGCGCGGCGCGCGCGACGACATCGAGCATCTCCGGCGACAGATCATAGGCGACGATCTCCTTCACCAGCGGCGCGACGTTGAAGGTGACGTGACCGCCGCCGCAACCCAGATCGAGCACGCGTGCATCCTTCCGTTCACGTATGAGCCCGGCCAGCGCATCCAGATCCTGGCTTTGCGCATGCACCGCGCTCTTCAAATAGGCCTCGGCCCTCGACCCGAACTGCCCTCCGACGAGAGCCTCATGACCTTTCTGCGACATAATTGCCTCTGTTGTTGGTTGCGGAGGGGGCGATAGCATGGCAATTAAACTGGTTTCAGGTCCTAAAATATACTGGTAAATTTCCCACCATGATACGCTCGGCCGCACCGACTCAACGCCAGGAACTGGGGGATTTCGTGAGATCCGCCAGGGAGCGGCTGCTGCCGTCGGATATCGGCCTTCCCCTTGCCGGCCGCCGCCGCACACCCGGCTTGCGGCGCGAGGAAGTGGCACAATTGGCTGGCGTCAGCGTCACCTGGTACACTTGGCTCGAGCAGGGGCGGGAAATGGCTCTCTCCCCCCAGGCGCTCGCCCGCTTGGCGGCCGCACTTCGGCTCGGCCGGGCCGAACGCGCCTATCTATTCGAGCTGGCCGCGAAGCGCGATCCCGACCAGGCCCAAAGTGACACGGATCATATCCCGCCGGCCGTGCTTGCCTGCGTCGATGTCGTCGCTTCTCCGGCCTATGTGCTCGACCGCAACTGGAACGCGCGCGGCTGGAATGCGCGTGCCGAACGTCTCTTCCTCGGCTGGCTCGACGAACCGGGGGAGAGAAACCTCTTGCGCTACATCTTCCTGCATCCGATGGCGCCCTCGCTGATCCTGGATTATGACAATCGGGCGCGGCGGGTCGTTGCGGAGTTTCGTGCCGATGTGAGTGCCCACATAGGCGATCCTCATATTTTCCGGCTGATCGATGAGCTCAGCGCGCGCAGCGAACGCTTCCACCGCCATTGGCACGAGCGTGTCGTCTTGGAGCGTGAAGGTGGAGAAAGAAGCTTCAACCATCCCAAGGGCGGTCCCCTGTGTTTCGAACAGGTGAGTTTCGCCCTGTCGGGTCACCCTGAGTTGAAGCTCGTCATCCTCGTTCCGTCATCATCGGATGCTGACGCTTCCCGTTAAATTATGGAAATAACCAATGATGGTTCGCCCCATGCAACCATTGATAGGCAAAGACGTTTTCTTCCCCAACGGCAATAATTTGGGATTGTTTTGATCGTCCGAAACCATCACCATTCGCCTTGTTGCGCTGCACCATAATTGGCGCAAGGTTTGGGGCGGACAGAGCTACCGTTAGCACTGCCGAACGGGCTCGATCAACGAGAGCAAATCCGGAAAAGGGAAGATTCCATGGGTACGGTCGTAAACGCCAAAGGGGTCGAACTCTATTACAGTGCAGCGCCCGTTCACCATTTCTCGGCAACCAATTCCGGTCCGGAACTCTATGGAACTACACAAAATGACGCGTTCTGGGGCGACAGCAGCGTCTCTGTCACCATGTTTGGTGGTGAGGGAGATGATACTTATCATCTCTATTCGTCGCGGAACAAAGCCTTCGAGGACGCGGGTGAGGGGGTGGATACGATCGACACATGGATGAGCTATCGCCTGCCCGATAATTTCGAGAACCTGATCGTCACCGGCAGCAACCGATACGCATTCGGCAATAACGGCGACAACATCATCACTGGCGGTTCCGGTCAGCAGACGATCGACGGCGGGGTCGGAGATGACGTCCTGATCGGCGGCTCGGGCGACGACATTTTCGCGTTGACCAAGGGGCACGGCAGCGACCTGATCCACGATTTCGAAGCGGGCGATACAGTCCGCCTGACGGGCTACGGTTTTACCTCATATACCGAAATTCTGGCACGGGCGTCCCAGATCGGCGACGATGTGCGGGTCGATCTCGGAGATGGGGAGAGCCTCGTGCTTGCCGGCACGACAATCGCCGATCTCGATCCCGGCCAGTTCAAGTATGGCCTCGATACATCCGGGATGAACCTCACCTTCTCCGACAATTTCGATACGCTTGATCTCTGGAACGGCGAAAGTGGCACCTGGAATTCAAATTACTGGTGGGGCGGGGAAAACGGCAATTCGCTGCACGGAAACGGCGAACTCCAATGGTATATCGATACCAATTACGAGCCGACCAGCTCCGTCAATCCGTTCAGCGTCGACGATGGTGTTCTCACCATCACGGCTGCGCCCGCCCCCCACGACGTCAAGCCCTATATCAATGGCTACGACTACACGTCGGGCATGCTGACGACGCACGAATCCTTCACGCAAACCTATGGTTATTTCGAGATGCGGGCTGATCTGCCGGAAACGCAGGGGCTCTGGCCGGCCTTCTGGCTGCTGCCGGAAAACGGCGACTGGCCGCCTGAACTCGATATCGTGGAGATGATCGGCCAGCAGCCGAACACGCTTCATCACACCGCCCATTCGGGAGCAACCGGTGAACACACACAAGACCGTTCGACCGTTCATGTCGCCGATACGGACGGATTTCACACCTATGGCGTGCTGTGGACGCCGGAAACGCTCACCTGGTATGTCGACGGCACGGAGGTTGCGAGCACCGACACACCCGATGACATGCACGAGCCGATGTACATGATCGCGAACCTGGCGGTTGGCGGATTGGCGGGCGCACCGGCCGACGAACTTACGACACCGGGCGAAATGAAGATCGACTACATCCGCGCCTATTCGTTGGATGGCCTCATGCAGGCTTCGGCAAGCACCTTGATCGATACGTCCGAAACCGCTCTTGCGGCGACCGCAAGCACGGCCTCGTCCATGGTGGAACCCGCTTCCACGGCGGAGCATCGGGAAACCGATGTGCCGCTCTTCGCCAATCAGAGCATCCATACGACAGGCGGAGAGAGCGGATACGCTGGCGAAATCCACATGGCCGATTCCGGTGCCTCCGCCGATCTCCAGCATGCGTTGGCGGACGTCGCCAACCTCGACGCCGATACGGGTACGCAGTTGCTGCCGGGCGACTACTGGTTCGACCCCGAGCCTATCGGAACTCTGGTCTAGCCCCGTGAAGCCGGCCGGGCTCCGGGCAACCATAGCAGCCAGCGTCGTCCATATCGGCGTCTTCTCGTTTGCACTAAATGCCCTGCTCCTGGTGACGCCGCTTTACATGCTGCAGATCTATGATCGTGTCATCCCCTCATCGAGCGGGGAAACGCTTTTCTACCTCTCTGTGATCGCCATCCTTTCGCTGGTGTTCCTCGGACTTCTTGAGATCATCCGCGCGCTTTATGCCGAGCGCATTGCCGCAAGGCTCGATGGCAGGCTTGCTTCCCCGGCATTCGCGGCATCGATGGCCGGCGGGCGCCGCGGCGCGGGCGATATCGCGCCCCTGCGCGATCTGGCAACGGTTCGGACATTCATCGGATCGCGCAGCTTTTCTGCACTTTTCGATCTGCCTTTTGCGCCATTTTTCGTCATTCTTCTTTATTTTGTTCACCCCGATCTCTGTCTTTTGACGCTCTGCGGCGTGGTTTTGATGATCCTGCTCGCCGGCCTGAACCAGCTCGCCAATGGCCGAAGCGAGACGAAGGCGGCGGAGCTTTTCGTTTCCTGCAACACGACTGCACAGGCATTTGCGCGAAACACCGACACGCTTTTCGCCATGGGGATGATCCGCGGTGCGACGGAAGCATGGGGAGGGGGCTTTGCCGAAGCGCTGCGGGTGCAGGCACGCTCGCTGGCCGTCAACGCGATTTTCGGCGGTATCGCGCGGGCTTTCCGGATGATGCTGCAGCTCGCCATTCTCGGGCTTGGTGCCTGGCTCGTCCTGAAGGGCGAGATGACGGCTGGCATGATCTTCGCCTCCTCGATTATTTCCGGACGGGCGCTGCAGCCGATCGACCAATTGATCGGCGGCTGGCGGCAGACCGTTCAGGCAGGCCGCGCCTGGCGGCGTTTGCAGGCGGTGCTCGATCGCCATGCCGGCGGGACGCAAAAGATGCGGCTGCCGGAGCCACGCGGCGTCATCGATGTGAGAAACCTCGTCTATTTCGCGCCGAACGCACAGCCGGGCGTCGCGCCCGTCATCAGGCAGTTGAGCTTTCACATCGATGCAGGCGAGGCGGTGGCGATCATCGGCCCGAGCCGGGCCGGAAAGTCGACGCTGGCGCGGCTTCTCGTCGGTGCTGTTTTGCCGGCCGGCGGCAGCGTCAGGATCGACGGTGCGGAACTTGGTTCATGGGACGACGAACAGATCGGGCGGGCGATCGGCTATCTGGCGCAGGATGTAGAGCTGATGCCGGGAACGATCGCCGCCAATGTCTCGCGCTTCGATCAAGAGGCCGATGACGGCGAGATCGTCGAAGCGGCGAAGCGCGCGAAGGCTCATGAGATCATCCTGGCACAGCGCGACGGCTATAAAACGGAAATAAGCATATCCAGCGCCGCCCTCTCGGGAGGAGAGCGCCAGCGGATCGCGCTCGCACGCGCCTTCTTCGGCAGCCCGCGCATCATCGTCCTCGACGAGCCCAATGCTCATCTCGACAGCGAGGGAGAGGCGGCGCTGCTGCAGTCGCTCGCCGACGCGCGGCGGGCGAAGGTCACGCTCGTTATCATCACGCACCATATGGCGCTCGCCGCATCCTGCGACCGGGTGATGGTGCTGAAGAACGGCGCCATCGAAGCCTTCGGGCCAGGTGCGGAGGTGCTCGGCAAATTAATGGGGGCGTCGGAGCCGCGCTATGGCGCAGCGTCCTTCGTTCCGGTCATACGTGCCAGGCAGCAGTCATGAACAGGAATGCAGCCGTGACGACCGATCCAGGCTTTCTATGGGAGAGGGGGATTGGACGGGGTGCAGGCAAGACTGCCCTCGCAGGCTATGCGACGATAGCGCTGTTTGTCGCCGGCTTCGGCTATTGGGCAGCGACCGCGCCTCTCTCCGGCGCTGTGGTGTCTTCCGGCGTGGTCGCCGCGCCCGGCAGGAACGTCATCGTCCAGCATCTCGATGGCGGGGTCATCAAGGACATCCTTGTCCGGGAAGGTGACCGGGTCCGGGCGGGGCAGAAATTGATCGTCCTTGATCCGACGATCGCCGAAACACAGCTGCATCGGCTGATGAAACGGACCGTGACACTCACCAGCAGTGCCATGCGGCTCGAGGCGGAGCGCGACGGAGCGGGTGCCCCCGTGCTTCCGGGGGCAACCGATTTCGGCTTCGGGATCGACGGCCTCGAGAAGCTCATCGACGAGCAACGGAAGGAATTTGCTGCACGGCTGGCGCGGTTCCGCTCCGAACAGGATATTCTTCGCCAGCGGGTCGCAGCTCTCCGACAGACCGTCACCGGCCTCCAATCGCAGAAGCAGGCGATCCGCCGGCAAATCACCGTCGTCGAAGAGGAACTGGGACGGAAGAAGGGCCTGCTCGACCAGGGCCTTGCCGGCCGTTCCGACTATACCCTGCTTCTGCGCAGCGAGGCCGATCTCATCGGCCAGGCCGGCATGGTCGAGGCGCAGATCGCCTCTTCCACCACACAGATCATGGAGGCCCGCGAACAGATCGCGCGGCTCGCGACGCAGCGGGTCGAAAAGGCCGTTTCCGAGCTGACCGAGGTGCGGGCCTCACTCGCCGATGTGGGGGAGCAGAGGCGCGCTGCCGAAGCCGCACTCAAGCGGACCGTTATCCGCGCTCCGGTGGACGGGATCGTAGTTTCCGCGGTCCATAATGCGCGGGACGGCGTTGTGAAGGAGGGCGAGAAGCTGATGGAGATCCTTCCGACGGCAACGGCGCCCGTGGTGGATGCCCGGGTCAGACCGCGGGATATCGATGCCGTTCATGTGGGCCAGCATGCGCGCCTTCGGCTTTCGGCGCTCAACATGCGCAAGACGCCCCAGGTAGACGGAACGGTGACGCTCGTTTCGGCCGACCGGCTGATGGACGAAACCACACGGGAACCCTATTACAGCGCACGCCTTAGGATCGCCGACGAGCTTCCCAAGGGTGTCACCGCCGCACAAATCTATCCCGGCATGCCGGTCGATGTTTTCATCAATACCGGCGAACGAACATTCTTCGACTATCTTGTCCGCCCGCTTCTCGACTCGTTCAACCGGGCCTTTACAGAAGAATAGCGTCTTTGTCTCTTTGCTTCGGGAGGGACCACAGGCGGTGATCCGTAGTTGCTGTATTCGTCTATGTGTAAAATAACGAAAATATAATAAAGCAAAGTTATCTCGCGCAAAATTGTGATTGTATGTCGGGAAATTACTGTGGATGTACTTTATTTCATTTACTTTTATTATTTGTCGGTGAAAATAGCTTAACAACAAAGAAAAATCATCCGACATTCATTGAGTGCCGTTCAGAGGAAGAATGCGATCTGGTCTTCTTAAAATCGGGATCGCTTCCACTGAGGCAGCATACCGACACCCCGCCCGGAATTTGACAGCGTGGGATGGTCGCCTAGATGATGTCACGCTCGCAGGTCTATTCGAAGCAGCGGCGGTCGTGATCGAGACGGTTGCCAGATAGCGACCATCTGTCGGCACGCTACTGAACGACATGCCCACGCTTTAGGCAGCGGCCGGCGCGCCGCCCTGTGGCTTGCGCATCAAAAATACCAGCGGGAACGCAAGCAGCACCAGGATCGTAAAGACATTGAAGATATCCAGGAAAGACAGCATTTGCGCCTGGGTCTGGGTCTGCTGATAAAGCATGGCCACTGCCGTCCGGCCCGCCTCGACCTGCGACATGCCCCGGGAAGCCAGTTCCTGCGTCAACCGGTCGAGCATTATACGATAGTTAGAATCGAGCGGGTTTAGATATTCGACGAGCCTGTCGAGATGGAACTGTTCGCTGCGTGCCAGCATCGTCTGCACCGTGGAGATGCCGATGGTGCCACCGAGGTTGCGCGCCACATTGAGCAGGCCGGAAGCCTGGTCGCTGTCTTCGGGCCGCAGGCCCACATAGGCGGAATTGGTGATCGGGATGAAGAGGAGCGGCAGTCCGACGGCCTGGTAAAGCCGTACCCAGGCGGCGTCCCAGAAGGAGATTTGCGCGTTGAGCGTCGTCATATGCCAGAGCGCGAAAGCCTGGATGAGAAGCCCGGCGCCCACCAGATACCGGGCGTCGAACCGGTTGGTGAGAATCCCGGCCAGCGGCATGACGACAAAAGCGACGAGACCGCCCATGGTGAGCGCCATGCCCGCAAGCTCAGCCGTATACCCCATGACATTTTGCAGGAGCTGCGGAATGAACTGCGTGGAGCCGAAAACGACGGCGCCCGTGACCAGCATCAGTAGGCTGGAAATGGCAAAGTTGCGATTGGCATAGAGCTTGAGATTGACCACCGGGTGCTGATGCACGAGCTCCCAGGGGATGAGAGCGAGAAAGGCTATGCCCGAAATCACGGCAAACCCGGTGATCATCGGGCTTTCAAACCAGTTCTTCAATTCGCCCTGGTCGAGCGTGACCTCGAGGCAGCCCAGGAAGAGTGCGATCAGCGCGAAGCCGATGAAATCGATTCTCAATCCGCGGCTGAGCCGTTCGCGGCGACGGCGACGGACGGCTTTCGACTCGTCGACGAACATCCAGACCAGGACGAGCGAGACGAGCCCGACAGGCGCGTTGATGAGAAACACCCAGTGCCAGGATAAATGCTCTGTGATCCAGCCGCCGAGCGTGGGGCCGAGAATGGGACCGACGATCACCACGACGCCATAGGCGGCAAAGGCGCCGCCACGCTTTTCCGGTGGGAAGGTGTCGGCCAGCATCGACTGCTCGACCGGCGCTAGGCCCCCTCCGCCGATCCCCTGCGCCACCCGGGCGGCGATCAGCATCGGGAGGCTCGTTGACATCCCGCACGCCAGCGACGCCAGCGTGAACAGCGCCACGGAGAGCATATAGTATCTTTTGCGGCCGATCGTTTCCGACAGCCAGCCGCTCATGGGAATGATGACGGCATTGGAAACCAGATAGCTGGTAAGAACCCACGTCGCCTGCTCATATGAGGCTGACAGGCTGCCGGCGATGTGGTTGAGCGCGACGTTGACGATCGAGACGTCGAGCACCTCCATGAAGGTGGCGATGGAGATGATGCCGACGATCGGCCACGGATCGCGCCCGCCGGCCACGGAGTAGGCATCCGTCCAGCCTGATCTTCTGCCGTCCGGCATCAGCCCACTTTCACGCTCGGGACGACGCTCATGCCTGGACCGAGCGTGCAACCTTGGGGCAGTTCGTCAAGCATGATGCGCACCGGCACGCGCTGCACCACCTTGACGAAATTGCCTGTGGCGTTCTGCGGCGGCAGAACCTGGAAGGCTTGGCCCGCCCCGCGCTGGATGGAGTCGACATGGCCGCGCACTTCGCGCCCGCCGCAGCCGTCGACGGAAACCGTCACCGGTTGGCCGGCGGTCATATGGCCGATCTGTGTTTCCTTGAAATTCGCCGTCACCCAAAGCTTTGTGGGTACCAGCGCCATTACCGCCTGACCGGGGGTGATGTAATCTCCCACCGCGACATCCTTGTGGGCGACATGGCCCTCTTGCGAGGCGCGGATCTGCGTATAGGCAAGATTGAGCCTTGCGGTCTCGACTGCGGCCTCCGCCACCTGAATCTGCGCCTTGGCCGATTCCACCTGCTGCCTTGTCGCTGCCAGGGTGGCTTCGGCATTGCGGTCGTTGGCGATCGCCTGGTCGAGTTCCTGCTGCGAAATGGCCGGCGAGCGCTGTTCCCTTAACGACCGGCTTCGCTGAAGCTGGGTGCGGACGTTCTTGGCTTGCGCATCGGCACTGTTCGCGTTGGCCTGCGCCTGCCTGACCTGGGCGCGGGCGGCGGCAAGCCGGGCCTCAGCCTCCTTGAGCTTCGCTTCGTAGGGAGCAGAATCGAGCCGCACCAGCAGGTCACCTTTCTTCACCATCTGGTTGTCCGAAACCGCGACGGCTACGACACGTCCGGCCACCTGCGGCGCCACCTCTCCCATATCGGCATCGATGAAGGCGTCGTCGGTGGATTCGTAATTCCGCATGATAAGCCACCAATAGACGCCACCGCCCACCAGGGCGACGACGCACAAGGCGCCGGCGACCTTGATCCATATCCGGCTCCATATCTGCCCGAACCGGGAAGGCTCGCCGTTCTTTTTGTGATTTGTCGCTGCTTCAAGCCGTTGTTCCACGATGTATCCATCCGCTTGAGAAGCATATTGTTGCTTTCCGCCATTCGGCGGCTGCAGAAGAAACTCTCCATTGGCGAAATTGTTCTGAAATTCACGAAATTGTTCTGCCTGTCTGCAGTCTTCCAATGTCCTTCCTTAGGGCGTCGACTCATAAACTCTGGCACCAGATTCTGGCCGCGACGAGCTTGACGGCGGCGAGGTAGTTTTCCGGTCGCTTGTCGTAGCGCGTGGCGATGCCTCGGAACTGTTTGATCTTGTTAAAG